>ENA-UEQP01001825-UEQP01001825.1-human-gut-metagenome-genome-assembly--contig:-NODE-1825-length-17882-cov-6.406571_pt1 | contig 17882 bp, 15 predicted proteins | sample MGYA00242951_ERZ507951 | MGnify/ENA primary metagenome ERZ507951 (study PRJEB26167, sample SAMN06115539) | human gut metagenome | host: Homo sapiens | place: China:Shanxi | collected 2015-11-18...
ATGAAATAGTTGCAAATAAAGAAAACGAACGTTTAATTTGTGTAATCATATAACCATCCCGGGAAGGGGTGGTTTTTTTATTTGCATATAAGGTAATTTTTTGATTCTCAAACACTAACACATAATTCATCATAATTTATTTTTTTATAAAAATCATCCAATAAAAAACGTTCGCTTTTGTTGGATATCTATAAAGTTTTCAATATAGAAATCAGATCTGATTTACATGGGAATTTTCCTATTTTATGTCATTGATATGTTAATCTTATATTTATACAAACCAATAAAAAACTGATTGTACATAGCTAATAAAAAATTAAATAGACAAACAATTAACTTTTAGAAACTAATCACTTTTAAATTTATTTCAGATGAGACAAACAACTAAATTTTTACGCATTTTGATGTGTATGGTATTGGGATTGTCGATGTCATTTCAAAGTTGTAAAGACTATGATGATGATATCGATAAGTTAAACAATCGGATCGATGGGGTAATCACAGACCTGACGACTTTAAAAGAGACAGTAAAGGGCCTGATTAAGGAGGTTACTTACGATGCAGCCACAGGAAAACTAACCGTAACACCGGTAAACGGTGATAGCAAGACTTACGCTATCGGTCAATCTCTTCCGACGTATGAACTGAAAGTAAGCGGAGCCTCATGCTGGCTGGAGAAAGATGGTCAACAATCAGGAGATAAACTGGAAATCGCTATACCAGACGCTCCGGCAGGATTCGATGAGACCAAACTGACAGTAAAAACGGAAAACGGGAAATATTGTATTTATTATAACGAGAAAAAAACAAATGTTGAAATTGCTGTACCGACAGAAAATTCTATACAAAAAACCGGAAACACCGTAACTATTGTACTTGGTGACAAAACAGTCAGTTTTACCTTATCGGCCGGAGACGTACTGAAGAGTCTGGTATTCGAACCCCAGGCTTATCTGAATGGTGTAGAAGCCATGAAAGCCCGTGGTATTCTTACTGACTTATGGGAAATTGTCACTTCTGACAAAACCCCGACTACAACCGGTGAAATTTGGAAAGAAAATACAACCAAAACAGTGAAAATAGGAGCTAAAGTAGTTGCTTATTATCATGTAAATCCAAGCACTGTAGATCCTGCAACGATCAAAGGCCTCACTTTCATTACGAAAAACAGAGAAAAAATCGTTACCCGGACAGCAGCAAACGACCTGAATGCAAAACTGATTTCTTACAAAATCGTGAAAGGAGAAGAGAGCGACAGTCCTATGTTACAGGTAATTTTCACGGTAGATGTAGAAAAAATTGCAGCTTTCGATGCCGATGCACTGTCTACTATTGCTGTTCAGGCCAGTGTACAGGAAGTAGCAGAAGAAGGGGAAACCGTTCCCACCGCTCAGATCATCACCTCCGATTACGCAGCTGTATATAATACGACCATTACCGATTTCCGTCTGGCATCGAAAGATATAACCCAATATGCCGGAATGGATAGCGACGGTCACCTCTATGGAACCGTAAGCGGTAAAGCCGAAGACGCTATCAACGCTTCCGATCCGACAGCTGTGGTACCGGAAGTCATTACAGTGGTATACGACAACTCTGAGAAAGTGAAACTAGAAAACTATGTAGTTTCTCATTATACTGAAAAGGATTACCAAGGGAATATTCTGGTAAACTGCGATCCGAAGGAATCGCTTTCCAGAGCCGGTCTGAAGGCATTAGGTCTGGATTTCCGTTTTGCCGCTTCTAATTACGTTACCGGAAATAACCAAACTCCGCAGAATGAATTCTTCAGTGTAGATCCGACAACCGGTGAAATTACGGTAAAGGTATATCAGACATCAGGAACAGCAGCCATCGGACGTATGCCGCTGGTACGCGTAGAACTGTTCGACACCCTGACTAACAATGTAGTCAATGTGGGATGGATCAAATTATTGATTATCAGAGACAATACTCCAGGCATCGAAAAAACTAAAGATTTCAGCACAATCAAGTGGGGCTGCTCAGCCGTCATCAAGCAAGTAGATGTCGAATTTATGAATACCCAAATTTACAATGCCTTAGGCCTGAGTAAAGATGATTTCCACGCCATCTATAAACTGAATACCATAGAATCCGAAGGTGACGGAACGATTGCAGAAAAACCGGATCATATTCAGGATGAAACTTATGTGATCGAATGGACAATTTCCGACGCAGAACTCAAAGCTGCTACAAACGGTAAAGAATTTACACACAAGGTTGTTTATAGTGCCAAAGGACGTCAGGACGTAGTCATTACTTTGAAAGCCACCGTCGAGCATCCAAAAGCTGCTACTGTAGGTGAAGGGATCAAAGAATACTGGGATGCAGCCATGACTTATGTCCGCCTGAATGTAGAAGTAGTAGACGCCAATAATAAGTGCGATTTCATCGCAGACTTGTTGAGTACTTTCAATGGTAACAAATTGGAATTGAACGGAAAAGATAACACATTCACCGAGTTCACTACTTTGAATTATTCATTTATTTTCTCTGATAAAAACGTAAACCGGGAAGTAACCGGTCTGGATGGAACCAAATACAACCTGAATGTACAAGACAATGGAAAATCCCTGTATGCCAATAATACTAAAATCGCTTCTCTGAGCGATGCTAGCAATGCCATGGCAACAGCTTCTGTTGTAACCTATGAAAATAACGAGGTGGCTAAAAACTTACTGAACAAGGCAGGACACCTGGAATTAGGCGAAGGGGCGACTTTCTACGCCTGGATGAATGTAAAAGCGATCAATGGTTGTGGTCTCGAATATCCGTTATCCAATGGTGAATTCAAAGCTTACTTCCTGCGTCCGGTAGATGTGTTGAAACAAGAAAAAGCAGCCACCTTAAGAGATGCACAGACCAACGGATCTACGATCAATTTAATGGATCTGATCGAACTGAAAGACTGGAGAGAAGAGGCATTCCAATTTACACCTGTAAACTTCTATAAGTACTACAAAGTTGAACAAATCGTAGCTTTAGCCGGTGACCATGCTGACGTAAAGTATCCGATCTATACCACTTTGAACGGTAACAAACTGGAAGACAAAGTTGAGCTGGGTAGTGTTACAAAAAAACTAGTTCTGACAGCTAGCGAAGGAATACCAGTTGCTGTTCCAACCAGTGAGGCAGATCTGGCCAATTACGGTACTCTGACCCTGAAGAATAATGGAGCTGCCGTAGGAGCCTTTAAACTAAATGTTCCTGTCAAAGTCGTATATAAATGGGGTGAAGTAATCGAATATATCGTAGTAGATGTATTAGCTACTCAAGGTAACTGATTATTCCCTACGAAATTCTGTTAACTTTTAAGTAGTAAAATGAATGAGGCGGTGAGGAAGCTCACCGCCTCTGTTTATCCTCATAAAATTCTATTATGAAACAAACAATTTTAGCCGCCTTGCTTTTAGCAAGCACTACTTCTCTTTTCGCCCAAAAGGAGACAGAGAAAATTGAGTTCCGCCCGCATTGGTATATGCAGGTTCAGGGAGGTATCGGTCATACGATCGGAGAAGGTAAGTTTTCCGACCTGGTGTCGCCGGCAGCAGCCCTGTCGGCAGGCTACCGTTTTACGCCCGTGTGGGGATTGCGCGGAGGATTCAGCGGATGGCAGGGGAAAGGCTGTTGGGTGAATCCCCGACAGGAGTATAAGTTCAATTATGCACAGCTGAACGCAGAGGCCACTTTCGACATCGCCAACTGCCTCGGAGGATTCAATCACAAGCGTTTCTTCAACCCTTATCTGTTTGCAGGTATCGGGGTCAACATGGCTTTCAACAACGACGACGCTGTTGCCCTCAATGAGGCTGGAAACAAACTGCAATATCTATGGGACGACACCAAGGCTTTCGTGGCAGGCCGTCTGGGAGTAGGGATGGATTTCAGAATTTGTGATGCCGTAGCGTTTAACCTCGAAGGGAATGCCAATACCCTATCCGACCATTTCAACTCGAAGAAAGCAGGAAATGCCGACTGGCAATTCAACATTCTTGCCGGCGTGAGCATCCGCTTCGGCAAGGGATATACCAGGAAAACACAAAAGGCTGCCCCGACTTCTATCCCACCCCGGAACGTACCGAAGGAAGAGCCGAAAGAGGACCCGAAACCGGTTGTCGTGCCTGAAAAAAAGACAGAAAAACTTCAGCCGATACAGGTAAATGTGTTCTTCAAAATCAACTCAGCTGTGATCCGCCCGGAGGAAGCCGGCAAAGTGGATGAACTTGCCGCTTATCTGCAAAAAAATCCGGCAGCGCAAGTTACCCTGACAGGATATGCCGATGTGCAGACCGGCAATCACCGTCTCAACAAGACGCTTTCCGCCAGACGTGCACAGGCCGTAGCCGATGCACTCACGGCAAAAGGCATTGCCGCCGACCGCATCACCGCCGACTCCCAAGGCGATACCGTCCAGCCATTCGCCACTCCGGAAGAAAACCGGGTCACCATCTGCATCACAGCAGACGCTCCGGGCATGTAACGACAAAGACATCCCCTAAAAGAAAATTGCCCTCTGAAAGCCGTTCAAAACTTTCAAAGGGCATTTCCTAACTTCGTCATCCAGAATCAGCAAAACAATGCCTTTTCCGTAAACTCCCCGACTTTCAGGTATTTCCGATAGATTTCCTCATACAGCTTCGCATTGGCAGCATTGGGAGTATATTCCATAGCAAACCCGGAGCTCATGGCCTTCTGAGCATCTTCAACACGGTTATATACCCCGGCCGCGGTAGCCGCAAACATAGCAGCTCCCAGGGCACAGGCCTGATCAGTCTTACAGACTTTGATCGGCATATTCAAAACATCACTCAGCGTCTGCATAACAAACGGAGATTTCAAAGCAATTCCTCCGATTCCGATCACGCTATCGATCTGAACCCCCTCATTCCGGAAACGATCGACGATCGCCTTCGAACCGAAAGCGGTAGCCTCTACCAAAGCCCGGAAAATACGGGGAGCGGTACTTCCCAAAGTCAATCCGGTAATCGTTCCCTTCAACAACTGATTGGCATCCGGGGTGCGCCGTCCGTTCATCCAATCGGTAGCAATAACCGTACTTTCTTCCGCCGGTATCTTTTCAGCCTCGGCCGTCAAAGCAGGAATAATCCGGTTGCAAGCTTCTGCCACAAGCCGCTCTTTCATCTCCTCATCCAGCAAATCGCTCTTTCCGACTATCTCTTTCAACGGGAATTCCAACACCCGTTTAAACCAGGCATAAATATCCCCGAATCCCGATTGTCCGGCTTCCAAACCGACCATACCGGGAATAACCGACCCATCTACCTGCCCGCAAATGCCTTTGATCAGTTTATGTCCGATCTCCTCATAAGTAGCCACCATGACATCACAAGTCGATGTACCGATCACCCGCACAAAAGTATGCGGAGTGACCCCGGCTCCGACAGCTCCCATATGGCAATCGAAAGCACCTCCTGCAACCACGACTTCTGTAGTCAACCCCAGGCGTTCAGCCCATTCCGGTGATAACTTACCTACCGGTTTATCGGCAGTCTCCGTCTTTTCAAACAAGCGTGAACGAAAACCGGCCAACAAAGGATCTAAAGTGGTCAGAAACTCCTCACTGGGTAATCCTCCCCATTGTTCGTGCCACATCGCTTTATGGCCACAGGCACAACGGCTGCGGACGATATCGTCACTCTTGGTCACTCCGGTGATCAAAGCCGGCAACCATTCACAATATTCTACGATCGAATATGCTTTCGCCCTGACATGCTCATCTTCACGAAGTACATGTAAAGCTTTTGCCCAAAACCATTCCGACGAATAGATTCCTCCTTCATAAGCCGAATAATCGATATTCCATTCTCCGCAAAGTCTATTGATCTCGGCAGCTTCCCGGATTGCCGTGTGATCTTTCCAAAGTACAAACATCGCGTTCGGATTCTCAGCGAATTCCGGCAAGAGCGCCAGAGGAGTCCCCGTGGCATCGGTAAAAGCAGGGGTACTCCCGGTTGTATCGAAAGCGATCCCCACCACTTTTTCAGCCGTACCGGCAGGACAAGCCGCCAAAGCCTCTTTCACCGAAGCTTCCAACACATCGATATAATCCTGCGGATGCTGACGATATTGATTGATCGCCGGATTACAATATTTCCCCTCTTTCCAGCGGGGATAATATTTCACAGCAGTAGCCAGTGTCTCCCCTGTCAGCGCATTCACAACGATCGCCCGGGCCGAATCACTACCATAATCTAAACCTATAACGTATTTTTCCATATCTTCTCTAATTGAAAACTGAAAATTGACAGAAATAATTGTCAATTATCAATTAACAGAGTGCTTTATTCAGCATATAATAAACTTCGTTCATACGGAGTTCTTTCTTGAATTCCGGAATGGTGGTGTTTTTGTCGATCACAACCATTTCTATCCCTGCTATCTCGGCATAATCTTCCCAATATTCGGTAGTCAGGTCATACGAAAAACTGGTATGATGCGTACCTCCTGCCAAAATCCAGGCACCTGCACCGACTTCCAGATTCGGTTGCGGTATCCACAAAGCCGAAGCAACGGGAAGTTTAGGTAATTTTTTACTCTTGATACAATCCACCACATTGACAATGAGACGGAAACGGTTACCCAAATCCACGACAGTAGCAGCAACTCCTTCTCCTTGTTTGCTGGTGAAAACCAAACGGGCGGTTTCGCTGTCGATACCGATACTCAGCCGGTGTACTTCCAGCCGTGGTTTCTGCTCTGCAATCAACGGGCATACTTCCAGCATATGAGCCTGTAAGATGGCACTCTTTTCCCCATCGAAATGCAAGGTATAATCTTCGAGGAAAGAACATCCTTTAGGTAATCCCTGACTCATAAACCAGGTAGTCCGGTAAAGAGCCGCCGTTTTCCAGTCACCTTCCGCCCCGAAGCCATATCCTTCAGCCATCAGACGCTGTGATGCCAAACCCGGAATCTGATCGAACAATCCCAGATCGTTGAAATTGGTTGTAAATCCTTTTGCTCCGGTATCTTTCAACAAACGGCGCAAGGCGATCTCGGCTTTTGCAGAGTTCCAGACTTTGGTATAAGCTTCCGTACCGGTCTGTTCCAGAGCAGCATCATGCTCGTATTCTTTAAAATAAGTAGCCACTAAAGCCTGTACCTCCTTATCCTCGACAGCCTGATAATAAACCATCAGATCATTCACCGGGTAATAGTCGACATGATACCCCAATACCTGTTCTGCAGTCACTTTATCCCCGTCGGTCACAGCCACATTATTCATCTGGTCACCGAAACGAAGGATCAGCATATCCTGAGCATCGGCCCAGGCAGCAGCGACACGCATCCAAACTGCAATTTTTTTCTGAGCGGCCTCATCCTGCCAGTGCCCCACCACCACCTTACGGGGTTTACGCATACGGGTCACGATGTGCCCGAACTCCCGGTCACCGTGAGCACTCTGATTCAGGTTCATAAAATCCATATCTATGGTATCCCAGGGGATTTCTTTATTAAACTGAGTATGGAAATGCAACAACGGTTTCTTCAGTTCCTGCAATCCATGAATCCACATCTTAGCCGGAGAAAAAGTATGCATCCAGGTAATTACCCCGATACATTTCGCATCATGATTAGCAGCCTTGAATGTTTCCGTGATTTCTTTCGCCGAATTCACCGTACCTTTATATACTACTTTCACCGGCAAATTTCCGGATTCATTCAATCCTTTTACCATCTCATTGGAGTGAGCATCTACAGCCACAACAGCATCTCCTCCGTACAGCAGCTGAGCTCCTGTCACAAACCATACTTCAAAATTTTCGAAAACCATAATTATTTTAAATTGATAATCGACAATTGATAATGCTATCCATTTTCAACAGTCAATCTGAATTATTACTTATTTTACCTATTATATTCCGGCAATGCACCCGACAGTAAAGGTCAACTGTGCATTGTCAATTCAATTTATTGTCCGTAATAAGCATTCGGACCGTGTTTACGGAAGAAATGCTTCTGAATCAGATAAGGATTCATAGATAAACGGGGGTTAACCGTAAGCGCCACAAAAGCCATCTTAGCCACTTGTTCCATCACCACAGCATGGTGTACCGCTTCGTGAGCATCTTTTCCCCAGGAAAAAGGACCATGGTTTTTGACCAGTACTCCGGGGATATATTCCGGGTTCAACTTCCGGAAACGTTCCACAATCACATTCCCGGTTTCCTCCTCGTAGGCTCCTTCGACTTCCGCCTGAGACATATCCCGGGTACAAGGAATCGGCCCACTGAAATAATCCGCATGTGTGGTGCCGATATTCGGTAGATCGATACCGGCCTGAGCCCATGACGTAGCATACGTAGAATGGGTATGCACCACTCCTCCGATCGCCGGGAAAGCCTTGTACAACACCAGATGGGTCGGAGTATCCGAAGAAGGTTTCAAACTCCCCTCTACGATATGCCCGTCTAAATCCACTACTACCATATCTTCCGGTTTCATCTGTTCATAAGCTACACCGGAAGGTTTGATCACCACCAGGCCCGATGTCCGGTCGATAGCACTGACATTCCCCCAGGTAAAAATAACCAGGCCATGCTTCACCAATTCCAGATTCGCCTCACAAACCTCTTTTTTCAATGCTTCTAACATAACTACTATTTTAATTTATTACCAGAAATACCAATAGAACACAACAGTAATCAGGATAATGATAGCGGAATGGATGACATCCCATTTGTTCCAGCTAGCACGGGTAACCGCTTTTTGTTCGTCTGTCGTCGAACCGAATGTCAGGCCGACGATCTGTTCTGCAGGTGCCGGTGTTGTGAAACGGCTAACAACCACAATCACCAGCATACAGAACAATAACATACCTCCACAAAAGAACAACCAGTTCGTATCGTAAAACAGATATTTAAACCAGGAATCGCTGAAAGTCGCTCCCGAGGTATAATACACTTTAGCCCCCAAACGGGTGATACCGATAATAAATCCGGCGATCAAGCCCCACATACCACCCTTCGGAGTTGCTTTTTTCGAGCAAATACCCAATAAGAAAGCCGCTGCAATACCCGGTGCCAGTACAGATTGTACATCCTGCAAATAGTTATACAACACCGATCCTACACTTTTCATTACCGGAATCCAAAGAATACCTAACACGACTACCACTACCGTAGCGACACGTCCGACATAAAGCAAAGTCTTTTCGGAAGCCTTCGGTCTGTATTTTTTATAGAAATCGATTGTAAATAACATAGCGGAAGAGTTGAATAAAGAAGCCAGCGAACTCATCAAGGCTGCCAAAATACCGCATACGACCAACCCCTTAAAACCGGCAGGCAATAATTTAGCTACCAAAGTCGGGAATGCAGCATCGGCGGAACTCATCGTAAATGTTTCCCCATTCACGGTAATACCGTGTTTTTGCATAGCAAAAGCAACCATTCCCGGAATCAGGAATAAGAAGACAGGCGTCAGTTTCAGATAAGCACCGAATATAGCCCCCCGCCGAGCCTGAGTTTCATCTTTACCCGACAATACACGCTGTACGATAAACTGGTCGGTACACCAATACCAGAAACCGATAACAGAAGACCCGATGAACACCCCTAGCCAAGGGAAATTGGCATCCCGGTTACTCCGGATCAGATTGATCATCGAATCACCATATTCATTTACCGGAGTCACCCGACAAGCTTCCAACACCTGATCCCAGCCACCGACAGCTTTCAAACTCAACACCAGAATCACCAAAGAACCGATCAGCAAAATCGGAGTTTGAAGCACAGAAGTATAAAGCACCGATTTCATACCACCGATCACCGTATACAAAGCAGTCAACAGCACCAATCCGATCGCAGCGATCCAGAAGAAATCGATTCCCCATAGTTCCTGAATACCGAACACTTCTTTGAAAACCAAACCTCCGGCATATACCGTCACGGCTACTTTAGTCAAGACATAACTGACCAAAGAGATTACCGATAAAATCGTCCGGGATTCTTTATTATAACGTCTTTCAAGGAATTCGGGCATCGTAAGCACCATACTTCTGGAATAAAAAGGCACGAACACCCAACCGAGAATCAGGATCATCCAGCCCTGAATTTCCCAATGTGCCATAGCCATTCCACTCGAAGCACCGGCACCGGCTAAACCGATCAAGTGCTCAGAACCGATATTCGAGGCAAAAATCGAGGCCCCGATAGCCAACCAGGTTGCATCACGTCCGGCCAGAAAAAAGTCGCCGGAACTTTTCTGTTTTTGTTTGAAAACCCAGACAACGATTCCAATCATGGCAATCGCAAAAAGGGCAATTACGATATAATCTAATGTTCCCACAATAATGATATTTAAAAATGAATATTTAGCGATACACTTTATTTCTCTACAGAAAATTTATAGATACAACGACTGGAATAAGTCTGCCCCGGTTCCAGGTAAACAGACGGCCATCGGGGTTTGTTCGGAGAATCGGGAAAATGTTGTGTTTCCAGGCAAACAGAAGCCCGTTGGTTATAAACGACCCCTTTTTTCCCTTTCACAGTTCCATCCAGGAAGTTGCCGGTATACACCTGAATACCGGGCTCATCCGTATATACTTCGAGTACTATACCGGACTCAGGCGAAGACAAACGGGCAGCGACAGTAGAAAGATCTCCTTTAGTGTTCAATACAAAATTATGGTCGTAACCGTTTCCATTTTTCAACTGAACAAAATCATAACGGTCTATCTCCCGTCCGATTTCTTTCGGTTGAGTGAAGTCCATAGGCGTTCCGGCCACCGGAACGATCTCACCCGTTGTCATAAAGGTACTGTCGACCGGAGTATACCCATCCGCATTCACATACAACAAATGATCCGTAGCGGCAACAGCCGGATTACCCGACAAATTGAAATAAGAGTGATTCGTCATATTGATCACCGTTTTCTTATCTGTCACAGCCTCGTACTGAATATCGATAGCATTATCATCTGTAAGATGAAAGCGCACTTTCGCCCGTACATTCCCAGGGAAATTCTGATCGCCATCCGGAGAAAAACGGGTCAGTTCGAGAGTCGTACCATCGATCTGATTAGCTTCATACATCTGATATTGCCAACCTTCCGGCCCCCCGTGTAAACAATGTCCATAGTTATTCTGCGGCAATTGAATAGTTTCGCCATCGATTTCGATTCTTCCCTGTGCAATCCGGTTAGCATACCGACCGATAGAGGCGCCAAAATCACTGGGTATATTCCGATAATCTGCCAAACTATCGAACCCCAATACCACATCTTTCCTATTTCCATATTTATCCGGAACCAAAACAGACACGATACGGCCACCGAAATTAGTGATACAAACTTCCATTCCGGCCGAATTCTTCAAAGTATAGAGACCGGCCTGTTTCCCATCGATCTCTGCCTGAAACTTCTTCGGATTCAGTCCGGAAAGAGTTGTCTCTTCCTTTGCTTTTGGGGAACAAGAACTCATGATTCCTGCAACAACCACCAAACCCAATACAAACGTTTTCATAATCTTTGCTATAATTTATGATTTAGATTTCATTTTAGTATGTTCAAATTTTCAGGACTATTCACTTTTGAAACGCCCATATAAGTGTTTAAAAAACACTTCAAATATAGTGTATACAAAACACTTTAAAAACATTTTTTACAACTTTCTTTGAAATATTTTCAATAAATCACTGTATATCTACTGATTACCAAAAGTAATTTAGACTATTTTTAAATAAAAACCCGGATATCACCGACGCCATCGTCGTACTCCTTATTATTAAAAGTACGATAAATTCAGATCCCGATGAACATTTGTAAAATCTGCTTTTTTTACATAAATTGCGCTCCTTTATGATAAAGCAAGAAGCCTGACGCAAACGATAACTTTTTTCGAAAGCAACAGGCAACAGATTAAGACACACCATTAATAAATTTATAACAATAAAGAAATCATGGATACTCGTATCGTAAGAAATCTATTCAAAGAAAAATTCGGAACCGAAGGAATGTTGTATTTCTCGCCCGGTCGTATCAACCTCATCGGCGAACATACAGATTACAATGGAGGATGTGTTCTTCCAGGTGCCATCGATAAAGGCATCTTAGCAGAAATCAAACCCAATGGGACAGACAAAGTCCGGGCCTATTCGGCAGACCTGCAAGCTTATGCCGAATTCGGCCTGAACGAAGAAGATAAACCCGAAGCTTCCTGGGCACATTATATCTTCGGAGTATGCCGCGAAATGCTGAAACGGGGGGCACAAATCAAAGGTTTCGATACCGTTTTTTCAGGTGATGTACCTCTTGGAGCCGGTCTTTCATCATCGGCAGCCCTCGAGAGTACTTTTGCTTTTGCTCTGAATGAGATTTACAAGGCCGGATTCGATAAAAAAGAATTGGTACTGACCGGACAGAAAACAGAACACCATTATTGCGGGGTAAATTGTGGTATCATGGATCAATTTGCATCGGTTTTCGGTAAAGCAGGCAACCTGATCCGTCTGGATTGCAGTACGATGGAATATGAATATATCCCTTTCGATCCACAAGGTTATAAATTAGTATTGATCGATTCTGTCACCAAACACGAACTGGTCGATTCACCCTATAACAAACGCCGTCAATCCTGCGAAAGGGCAGCAGCAGCAATCGCCGGTAATCATCCGGAAGTAAAACTGCTCGGAGATGCAACCCTGGAAATGCTGGAAGAAGTTAAAGATAAAATCAGTGAAGAAGATTACATGCGGGCAACCTATGCTATCCAGGAAAACAGCCGGCTTGCCGATACTTGCGAAGCTTTAAAACGAGGTGATTACGAAACCGTAGGGAAAAACATATACGCTACCCATCATGGCATGAGCAAACTTTATGAAGTCAGTACCGAAGAATTGGATTTCCTGAACGATGTCGCCAAAGAATGTGGGGTAACCGGTTCACGGATCATGGGAGGTGGTTTCGGTGGATGTACGATTAACCTGGTAAAAGACGCTTATTACGACCGATTCATCGAAACAGCGATCAGTCGTTTTAAGACAAAATTCGGTAAAGAACCGAAAGTATATCCGGTAACCATCAGTGACGGAGCACGCAAATTGAATTAAAACAAAATCATCCTAGCTAAAAAATTCATGGAGAGGGACTCGCCGGAAGGTTTTTCCTCTTCATGAAGAGGAAAAATAATAACAATGACAACCTATCCGATCCGGGCTGCCCAATCGGTAACAATCTAGCGTAACACAGGAGACAGGGGATAAACCAACACCCCGTCCCCCGTGAGTTATTTTATTTTTTCAGGAAAGCCTGGTATTCTTCCCACAAGCTATCTGTCGTCACTTGCTCGCCGAAAATATGTTTCATGGCTTTATCGAAGCTCCAGGGAACGATCTCTAAAGCCGATTTATTGAATTTTCTCAGGAAATCCGGATCTTTGCCGGTCAACCACTCCAGGAAAAAACCGGTCGTCCGGTACCCATCCATCCAGTGTCCGCCCGGTTTACGGCTATCCACCGGGAAAAAGCCATTATGATAACGGACTGCATCGGCCATTCCTTCGATAAATACCCAGAATTCGGTTCCGGGTTTATAACCGCCGATCCCCTGAGGTTCCAGTTGGTAAGCATGAGTCAGCTCGTGATAAAGCACTCCCCGGGTTTCATAGAGCACCTTATCGTCTCCCTGGCTATCCTCCGATTTTTCCACCCACCGGGAACTATAGAAAATATTGACCACCGGCGGTTGTCCCCCTTTGGCCGGAATACCGTCGGTATCCTCCAAGTTGTATTCGATCTTCTCTACTCCCGGCATAGAATCCGTCGCCGACCAATAAAGCGTCTGAGCTACCCATAAAGCATGTTGCTGGATGAAAGCTTCCGGTTCGGGTACGATCCGTCTATAAATCCGAGCCCCCTTCGTTCCGGCCGCCTTATCTTTAAAATCAATGACAGGATAAGAGAAATTCTTCCAATTCGGAGCCTCCCACTTTTGAGCCCATACTCCTTGCGAACAGAATAAAACGAACAGAACAAACAAAACTTTGAAGTCCTTCATATCATACAAAACTTTGAAATCTAAAAAAATCATGAAGGCGATCACTTCGACAAAGTAAAACAGTCGATATCCGGAGCCCAATTATAACTGTTCCCCATCCGGACCGTATTGTATCCGGGTTTCAGAGTCACCGGAACAGTCACAGTCCGCAGCCCGTTATCGTCCCCCAGTTGTTTCAACACCTGTTTTTCCCCATTGACCGTCAGTTCCAGCTGCCGCCCGGCACCCTGTGTATATTGAACGGTCATCCGGTATTGTCCTCCTTTTTCGCTATATACCTCTTTCCATTCTGCATAATTTTCCGGTTGTCCCCCCAAATACCCGACGATCATTTTCCCGGAAGTACCTTCTTGCGGAGTATATCTGACTGCATTCGGATTTTTACCCAAATCATCGAATAAAGGCAGGTAAGCCCATTCGGCTTCGTACACTGTCGGTTCGATCCGTTTTTTCCCTTCGATCCGTAAAATCATCGCCCCATGGGCCGGAACTTCCTGTTTCAACGCCCCGTCCACTTTACCCAAATCGCGGTGTTTCACCAAATCCCTCACCTTTACTGTACCCTCGAACTCGAGATCTGTCAAAGGTACGGTGAAAGAACAAGGCTGCTCAGAAGGATAGAATCATTTTTCGATTTTAAACATAGCATTTCTAATTCATCCTCTATGCTCTCCACAGAACAATTACACATTTCGTTTGTGGAGGAATTTGTTTTTTTGCAACCAACGAACAAAATACATAATGATATATATATGCTGATAGTTATAAATTTCATCATAGTCAATTCTTAATATTTATCTAAGCCTTCAAAAGAGACATTTGAAATATTGTGTCTTTCAATGAGTTCTTTAACTCGTAAAGAACAAACTATAGCCCCACTATCTTTCAAATAAAAGAGTTCTTCTCCATTCCACGAGGTGAAATCTATTTGGAAAGTCCCATAAATATGGTCTCCGTCAGAATCATGTTCACAGATAGAATCTATTTGCGTTTCTAACAGAGCATAGTATTGCAACCTTGAACCATATATTTTTATGGGGATAAAAGAAACTCCCTTTACTCCATTATTTTCCAACAAATCTTTGAAGTTATCGGAAATAAATCTTAATGGTCCTTGGTCACCTATGAAGTCATAAAATACATCTCCTTCATCGATGTGGAAGAGATTGTTGTCTTTTACATGTTGTAAATCAGGAAAAATTTGAAAAGAGTCGTAACTAACATCAGCTTGTAGCCTAACTTGCCTTTTCTTATGTCCTAACATTATAGTTGTAAAATTCATAGTGCTGTCGAATTTGTAATCCGTACTCCAATGATTATGATTCACACAAGTCTTTGCATTTCTCCCAATGGACATCAAATTCCTCTTTGCTAATCAACATATTGGTTTCTATCAAATACAAGTCATATTGCAGGATGATGGACATCGGAGGATTGGACTTAGTAAAGTCTTCTGGCACACATTCATCTTCCTCGACATTGACGAAGGTATAATTTCCATCTGAAGATATGGTAACCGCTTTCAGCACTCTCACGCCATCGTATTCGCCATAGCAAATCGTGTTGAACACCTTGATTTTAAAATAGACTTCACATACTAAAATGCCATTCTCGTTAGTTCTATATGGGAGCGACTTCTTGAGTTCAAGGAGTATGTGAGCAAATGCCAACAAAAGTGTTTTCTTAGCTTTCTTAGCAGGGATTATCAGACTGAAACCCTGCCCTAATTCACCATGCCTATCTATTACAATTTTTACGTAAGGCGCTTTCTGGGCAATAATTGTATTTATGTCTTCTATTGCTTTGTTCCAAGTCTCTACAATATTGGGGAGAACCATATAAATACAGCAACAGAGGTGAAACTCCTTGGTTTCAGGCTTGTATTGAATGAAGAAATTTCCCAAAGAAAAAGACTCAAACAATGGGTCACCAATCATCCGAAAATCATTTGGAGAATTCGGACAAATGGTTCTCAGCATATTAACTCTCTTTCGGAACCACCGTTCATGTCGATTGAAATATCTCTGAACAATATCAGCAACAACCACGACACAAACTATTATAACTATTCCGACAGTTTCCGAAAATGCATGAGTAAGAGCTTTTAGCCCCAATATGATGCAAATGCACCATAATACGAATAAGCCAAGTTTTTTGATTATCATAAGGCAATTCACTAACTATTGTTTGACATTGTCTTTCATTTCCTATATAGTGGTACGCTCCGTCTCATCCGTAATTAGTTCTTTCATATCCACAGACAATAACTGCGCAATTTCAAGAAGTGTGGTAAGGTTGGGTTGAGAGCGGTTGCATACATAAGCATTGACCGTACTGAAACTTCTTCCCAACTTCTTTGCAAGCCATGTTTGGCTTATCCCTTTGTCCTCTAGAACAACTCTTATGCGATTTAACTTCATATTTTTATCGTTTTTATGCTACAAAAATAACGTTTTATTTTGATAATCCATCCAAATCCCTTGAATATCTGCTGTATTCCGTCGTAATTTAGACAAAATAGAAATATAATCTGCAAAAATGGAACTAAGCAATTGATTTCCCAATATGGCAAGATACATATATGCGTTTATGAATATGTTCTTTTTGCCATACTCTTAAAATGACATTACATGAAAATTACTGTTGGTAACTACTCTTTTACCTTTGCAAAGACTAATCTTAATATTTTGTAAAATCACAGCATAAAATGTTGTTTTTCAGAAATTAGATTTAACTTTGCACTCGAAATCAAAGCGTTCTTTGTATATTGCAAAGTTGTGAAAGAAAAAGAATATAGCTCGTTTCTAAATCGTTAGCAGTCACATTCTTTAAAATACTCAACTCGCTGATATTCAATAAATAAAAGAATTTACTGTGACTCGCAACGTGCCAGGACAGCGGCTTGGTGATACCACATTTTTTGCCCAGTCTTTTGAGCGAATCCATACAACTTTGGTAGTTGGGTACTGGAAACACCCTGCCGTCTTCACACAATCCACGGTATTTTTCCATAATCTGCTTGGGATAATCAAGCAACTTGATGTTGGCTTCCGTTCCTGTCTTCTGTCGATGGATAACAATCCATTCACCTTCATCGAAAAATTCCTTGATGTTCTCTTCCTTCAAGTTGTACAGATCAATGAAAGCGAGACCTGTAAAACAACAGAACAGGAACAAGTCACGCACCATACTCATCTTCTTTCTTGTGATAGGTGTTTCCATCAACAGGTGAATCTCTTCTTTGCTCAGAAACTCTCTTGTGGTCTCTTCTTCCTTGTACTCATATCGTCTGAATGGGTCTTTTACGAGCCATTCATTATCTATGGCACGGAATACCATTGCACGGAGATTGCGGACAAACACCATCGCAGAGTTTATCTTCAAGTGCTTGTCGGTTCTGAGAAAAGTCTCGTAGTCTGTGATAAAAGGCAGCGATAACTCTTTCAGAGCAATATCCTTCACATGGTAATGCGCCTGCAAGAACTCGCCCACATAGGCACACCCGATTCTATACTTCGTGTATGTACTCAAAGATTTCATGCCAGCCTTATATTGCTTTTCCATTTCATCACGGCTTTGGGAATAGACTTTCATCAGTGTATGGCAACGATACTCCAAGCCAAGAAAGGCGTTCTTCACCTTGTCGGCAGTGACGAAGTTGTCCCTGTCCATAATCTCCTGATAATGCTTGCTGATACTCACACGCATCTTGTCCAATTTACGGTTCACCTCCAAAGCCTGCATACTCTTACCTATCATGCGTCCGCCCTTGGTGTCCCACAAATCAGAATTGGCAGTTGTCTTGCAACTGAACTGCGCCTGTGTTCCGTCCACTGTGATA
>ENA-UEQP01001828-UEQP01001828.1-human-gut-metagenome-genome-assembly--contig:-NODE-1828-length-17873-cov-4.302652_pt1 | contig 17873 bp, 16 predicted proteins | sample MGYA00242951_ERZ507951 | MGnify/ENA primary metagenome ERZ507951 (study PRJEB26167, sample SAMN06115539) | human gut metagenome | host: Homo sapiens | place: China:Shanxi | collected 2015-11-18...
GTACGGGCAAAGTATTTTGTTTCTGTTGTCCAAATTCCGGATTCATCTGTTTTCTGGAATTATACACGGAAATTGTATATTGCGATTTTAATCGCTTCTGTGTTTTTATCATCTTTTTTAGTATGGGGAATTGCAAGAACCATCTCTGTCCCGATCCAACATCTTTGTCTCCAGATCCAGAGGATCAATGGAGAAACAGACGCACAGATCAAGGATTCCTATTCTTTAAATGAACTGGAAGCTTTAAAACGATCCTATAACCAGATGGAGGAAACGATCCGAAGATCCGAGGAAGAAAAAAGACAGTTTTTTCAAAACGCTTCCCATGATCTGAAAACGCCGCTTGCGTCTATAACCGGGTATTCCCAGGGGATCGTTTCCAATGTCATAAAGGATCATCAGAAAGCTGCCGGTATCATTCTTTCTGAAAGTCTGCGCATGACTGACCTTGTAGAAAGCATTCTTTCTCTCTCAAAAATGGACAGTCACACATTTGACCTGCATCCGACAGATCTGGAAGTAATGGAGTTTCTTGATGAGTGTGTGGATATCATGAGTACGATCCGAAGGGACTGCGTGATACATCTTGAAGCTGAACGCCCACTAATGATCCACACGGATCCGGAATTGTTGAAGCGGGTGATACAAAATATTCTTTCAAACTGTCTGCGATATGCCGATCACGAGATTCTGATTCGTATGAGTACAGATGGTAACTCGCTGATCCTTCTGATACAGGATGATGGTCCGGGATTCCCGGAGAAAGATCTCCCTCATATTTTTGAACGTTTTTATAAGGGTAATGGTGGAAAAAATGGAATTGGTCTTTCTATTGTATGGACCGGCATCCACTATCTTGGCGGATCCATTACCGCCGGAAACCGCGCTGTGCCGGAACACGGGGCTTATTATCAGCTTTTATTGCCCCTGTCTTTTTAACCGAATCAAGTAAGTCCTAGCTTCAATTGCGAAAAGCAATAAGCAGTGGGTGGGGACTTGCTTGTATCAGGAGGAGTGCAAGCTCCTTCTGATAAACTGCGGAGCAGTTATTCGGTTATGAGCAAGTAGCGAAGCGGATTGCGAATATCCGCTTGACTTCAAAATCAGTTTATTTGAATTTCAAGTTGAACATCCCTGACTGAGATAAAATTGTACTTAAGGCATTATCTCCACATCCTGCCCCTTCAACCACATATCCACCCCATCTCCGCCAAACACCTCCGCCTCGATGATCTTGCCATCCTCACCATCTTTTATCACCTTCGCCGTCGGCAGCCGGTCGAGGATCGCCTCCACCGACATTCCCGTATACTTAAACCGGATCCGTTTCAGCTTCCCGCCGTACATAAACTGCACGCGTTTCCGGAATTCGCCTTCCTCGAAGCGGTCTTTATATGGTACTTTGAAATGTTCGTTGGTGATTTTAAAGGAGCGGATGCGGTCAATCCGGTAAATGGTGGGGTAGATATCATCTTTATTGGTAAATTCCTTTTCCCGGTCAATATTCCGCAGGAATGCCGCCAGATAAAAATAATACTCCGAGAACAGGATCCCGACCGGTTCAATGGTCCGCTTTACGAGATTTGGGGCTTTCATGCGCTCGTACTCGATCTCCATGACATAGTGATTCTGTACGGCCTGCGCGATGTCCCAGAGACCGGGGATGATGGATTTTCCGTGATGTGGTTCGATGTAATGAAACTTTTCGTTAGAAATGAGTGAGTCAACTGCTGCCCGGCTCTTTGGCGGAACACAGCTTGATGTCAGTTTTTCGAGGATCGGAAACATTTCCTCCCTCTTCATGGAACGGCTTTCTAAGAGGATCTTGCAGACAGCCAGGATCTCCCCGTTATTTAACAACGGTTTTTCCTCCTTCTGCAAACGGTATCCACCGGCTTTCCGGTCGTGGATCACATCCTGATTCAGCCCCTCCTCCTGAAAATAGCACCGCAGGGCTTCCACGTCACGCTGCACGCTTCGCTCAGTGATATGGAACCGGTCCGCCATTTCCTTTTTCGACAGAATCTCCCCGTTTACGAGTCTGGAATAGATCTGAAGCAGACGATCTGCCTTACCTGTTGTACTGTTCATACTTCCTCCCCATGTATTCTATGGCTTTGTAAGCATATAATACTATCTGTTAGTTATGATATTATATTTTTCAACTCATGTCAATTTTTGTCGTGATTCGTTATCATTATTGGTATCCGGAGGAAACACTCATGAAATCGATTCACACTGAAAAATATCGCCAGATTGGCTTAAAAATCGCCTATTACCGCAAGCTCCGCGGTCTCACTCAGGAAGAACTTGCGGAACAGGTCGGGCTGACTCCCGCTTACATCGGACACCTCGAAGCTCCGAATATTTCCAAAGCACTGTCTCTCGATACTCTTTTCGATATCGCCGACGCCCTGCATGTCGATGCTCAGAAGTTTCTTATGTTTGAGGAATCATGATACCGTTATTATAACATTTTAGATGGACAATATTTGTCATATATGTCATTTGTTGTCATTATTTACATTTTTTTCAAAGAAAAAAGTACCCGTCGGAATCATGTGGTTTGATAAAACTCAAACCATGAAACCGCAGGGTACTCTTTTTCTTATTTATTTGACTTCTGTATCTCCGTTCTATTCCGCTGCTCCGAGATTCGAATATCCCATCAGGTCCTCATCGACCTCTCGCGCGGCGTTTCTTCCTTCCCGGATCGCCCATACGACCAATGACTGACCCCGGCGCATATCGCCTGCCGTGTAGATTCCGGGGTCTATCGTCCTGTGTCCGTCCCTTTCCGGTTTCAGTTTTACAAGGACTGCCGCCCGGAGATTTCCGTTTTCGTCCTTTAAAAATTCCTTCACCGTCGTCTGGTACACTCTCGGATCTTTCCCAAATACGGCCTCTGCTTCCTGTTGGCCGTAATCGGTCTTTAAGATTCTCGGATACTCCGGCCATGAATTGGACGGTGTCCGCGCTTGTTGAGCTGATCCACCGCCGCAGTCCATGCAGCGGTCACCTGTTTTCTTCTCTCCGCATCACTGAGCGGAACATGAAAATCTTCAAAATCCTTCAGCCTTTCCTCGGGAGTCCTCTCCTTCAGTCCGACACGCGCGTATTCCAGCAATCCCGTTGGTTGTCCCATATCTTTTTTTCCTGATTCCCAATCTCCTGATGATCATTTCCGGGCCAGTGTTTTCCGGCGTTCCGTGACCTTGAACACGCGAAACATCGAAAAATCATCTGGGCCTGTTCGCTGCTGAGTCCCTTTTCTTCCATGTGGACGATCAGGTTCATCATCTTCCGGTAATCGTTTGGGATCACCTGTTTAAATTTCGGCAGATACTTGGAAAAAGGCAGCTCTGAACATCAGCCTGACCGATCTCTGTTTTATTATTTTCTCGGGTGAGCTCCCTGATACGCCTCCCGGACAGAGTTTTCCATCGCATATGCCGTGTACATCTGGGTAGATGCAAGGTCAGAGTGGCCCATCATCGTCTGGACCGCACGCATATCCGCACCGTTGCTCAAAAGATGTGCCGCAAAGGAATGGCGCAGGGTGTGAGGTGTGATATCTTCCTCAATTCCTGCACGATCCCCGTAATACTTGATGATCTTCCAAAAGCCCTGACGGCTCATTTCCCTGCCGCTGTAATTTGTAAACAGAAGCTCCGAGTGTGTTCCCTTTAAAAACGTCTCCCGCGCAGCCTCGAGATATTTTGTGAGAGCCTCCCTGGCCGCATGGCCAAAGGGAATCATCCGCTCCTTGTGTTCATCCCTGCAGGTGATAAAACCGATGGACATATTCACATCGGAGAGTTTCAGACCGACAAGCTCCGTCACACGGATCCCTGTCGCGTAAAGAAGCTCCAGCATCGCCTTGTCGCGGATCTCCTTCGGATTCGCGCCGGACGGCTGCTCCAAAAGCTTTGTCACCTCATCCACCGTCAGGATCACAGGCACTTTCTTTTCAATCTTCGGCGCATGGATCGAATCCGCCGGATCCCGCCGGATCTTTCCTTCCCTGAACATCCAGCCGAAAAAGGATTTCGCAGATGCCAGAAATCTTGAGATCGTTGACGCCGCCTTTCCTTCTTTTTCCAGAAAAAGGATATAGGAATTCAGAGCGGTCTTTGTCACCTTCCCGCAGTCCGTGATTCCGTTTTTCTCCAGATAATCTGCCATCTTCAACAGATCTCTCCGATAAGAAAGAGTTGTGTTTTTTGACGCGTGTTTTTCCTCCTCCATATAGCTTATGAAGGTCCGAATTTCCTCTCTCATGTCTTTTCCCCGTTCATTTCCAGACACAGTTGTCCACATTCTTCACGATCCACTGTTTTTCCCCGGGAAAACCAGTATTTTTCTACATTATAGTCCCATTTTAGGGCAAAATCAAACATATTTTTCCCACTTGGATCCCATTTCCGGCCGTTTTCCATAACCAATCGCTAAATATGGAGCTGCGTATATCCACAACGGCAATATCTTGTCAATATGTACGAAAAAATTTTACGAGAAAATACCACTTTTCCACCTGTATGATCCGATCAGAAAAAGCAAAATACGAGGGCTGAAATCCGGGGATTCATGAATATCTCCGTTAAGATTCCAAGCATCATAAAAATGATCATAGCCCAGGAACGGAGTTTTTCTTTCCCGTCCACAGGTTCCGAAACCACGGTCCACAGCAGATAACCCGCAAGAGCATAAAAGATCCCCTGTGGAAAGATCAGTCCGAAGAAGCGCAGGATCCCGTAACCTCCCGCATGCATCGTCAGTGCGCAGACGGTGACCGCGGAAGTAAATGCAAGATAAACTGCCCCCGCGTAAAACAGGATCCTCGAAAAAAGCGTCTGACAGACCAGAATACCCAGCAATATCCATACATACCGCTTTTTTACCACGCCCACAAACAGGCTGTACCGATCCGCCGAAATCATTTCCGCCGGGGTGAGGATCCCGGAAAACCAGCTTTCAAGCATACTTTTCATCTCCGTGCTCATCCTGTTGCAGAAAACTGTCCCGATCATGGCCCCTGAAAATAAAAAAAAGGACAGCCAGAACATCTGACTGTCCAAAAATCCCCGATGTCTGTGGATTCCGTTCATAGCGATACCGTCCATATTCCTTTTCTTCAGTCTATGCAGTCCTGGCTATGGTTTATCCACATTTTACTTCCTGATTGCGTGATCTTTTCCTGACGAAGCATATCTATCCCTGATGAGGTCTGTATTTCTATCGGATTCCCTCTCTCTGGGCATACGCGAGGATCGCTGCCATCGTCTTCGCATCCGTCATCTTACCGGAGTAGATCATCTCCAGAAGATCCTTTACCTCCCACTCTTCCACATCGATGCTCTCATCCGCATCAAGATGCTGCTTTGAGGGGATCAGGTCCTTCGCGATATAGACACCGATCTTCTCATCACAAAATGCCACCGTGGTGTTCACGGTCATCAGGAACTCCAGATTTTCACTGCGGAATCCCGTCTCCTCCTCAAGCTCCCGGGCTGCACACTCAAGCATCGGCTCATCCGGGGCGTCAAGCTTTCCCGCCGGGATCTCAAGAGTGAACCGGTCTAAAGCATTCCGGTACTGGCGCACCATCAGGATTTTTCCATCCTTTGTGACCGGAAGGACCGCTGCAGCACCATCATGGTGAATATAATCGTATACTTCCTCGATTCCATTTGCGATAACAGTGTCGCGGTAGATCTTCAGGATCGTTCCGGTGTAGGCAAGATCACGCTTGATCCGAATTGTCTTTTCCATGATAATAGTTGTTTCCTTTCCTGTTTCATCTAAAACGATATCAGCCCTTTAATTTCTTATTCTTCTCAAAGTTCGCGTCGCAGGCCTTGATGATCGCTCCGCGGAATCCACTTTCTTCAAGTGCGGCAAGTCCCTCGATGGTGGTTCCTCCCGGGGAGCATACCATATCCTTTAATTCTCCCGGATGTTTTCCGGTCTCGAGGACCATCTTTGCGCTTCCGAGAACCGCCTGAGAAACCATCCTGTAGGCAGCCTGACGCGGAAGTCCGTTCTTTACGCAGCCGTCAGCAAGAGCCTCGATAAACATGTATACATAAGCCGGAGAGCAGCCGCTGGCACTTCCCACAACATCCATCAGCTTCTCATCGACCTTCTCCATCTTTCCGAAGGAAGTAAAGAAGCCATCGATGACAGCCTTCTCCTCATCGGTAAACAGTGCTTCATCGTAGCTGACTCCGGACATTCCCTCGCCCACCATAGCCGGTGTGTTCGGCATCGAACGGACGATCCTTACGCCGTCACCAAGACCTTCCTGAAGATCCGCGATGGCATATCCCGCAGCGATGGAGATCACAACCTGATCACCGCGGATCTTTCCGTTTAACTCCTTAAATACCGTCGGGAGCACCTGCGGCTTTACCGCGAGGACCAGATATTTTACCTGAGACGCGCACTCTGTCACTGTGGAGACATGGGCAACGCCTGTCTCCTCTGTAATTTTCTGCATTTTTGCCTCGTGAGCACTCGTGAAAAGCAGCTCCTCCGGCTTATATGTCTTTAAAAGCCCCCGCATAATAGCGGTTCCCATATTTCCCATACCTATAAAACCGATTTTTGCCATCTGATGATTACCTCCTGTTTTATATGATGTTGGAGCCAAAAAGCTTTTGGCCCTGATATTTTTCTGCCTCCTACGGAATCTGATTTCCTGTTAACAAGTGAAAACACGCTTCGCGAGTTTCCCCTTGTTATCGCGACAGCCGTCAAGGTCTCGCGTAAGCGCGGACTTTGGCTCGTTGTTCGCGTAATAAAAAAACCGCTGCCATACAGATTCTCTCTGCACAGCAACGGCTTTTAAATTTACTTCGCGTAATCGGTAACTCTGGACTCGCGGATCACGTTGACTTTGATCTGACCCGGATATTCCAGGCTTTCCTCGATCTTCTTGGATACATCTCTTGCGAGAAGTACCATATCGTCATCGCTGATCTGCTCCGGTACTACCATAATACGTACCTCGCGTCCCGCCTGGATCGCAAAGGACTTGTCAACTCCCTTGAAGGAGTTTGTGATATCCTCAAGCTGCTTTAAGCGGTTCGTGTATGTTTCCAACGTCTCTCTTCTTGCGCCCGGTCTTGCAGCGGAAATCGTATCTGCTGCCTGAACGATGCAGGAAATAAGGTTCGTCGGCTCAACATCGCCATGGTGGGATTCCACAGCATTGATAACGATCGGGGACTCTTTGTATTTCTTACAAAGTTCCGATCCAAGCTGTACATGGGAACCTTCCATCTCATGGTCAACGGATTTTCCAATGTCATGTAATAAGCCGGCACGCTTTGCCATTCTCACGTCAACACCAATTTCCGCTGCCAGTAAGCCGGATAACTGTGCGACTTCGATGGAGTGTTTCAATGCATTCTGACCATAGCTGGTTCTGAATTTCATCTTGCCGAGGAGCTTGACGAGCTCCGGATGGATATTGTGAATACCGACCTCAAGGATCGCAGCTTCACCTTCCTCGCGCATCATGTTTTCAACTTCCTTCTGCGCTTTCTCCACCATCTCTTCAATTCTCGCCGGATGGATACGTCCATCCACGATCAGTCTTTCAAGGGCAATTCTTGCAACTTCACGTCTTACCGGATCAAAACCGGATAAAACGACAGCCTCCGGTGTATCGTCGATAATGAGCTCGACGCCAGTCATTGTCTCAAGAGTACGGATATTCCGTCCCTCACGTCCAATGATACGGCCCTTCATCTCATCACTCGGGAGCTGTACAACTGAAACGGTTGTCTCTGCGACATGGTCAGCAGCACATCTCTGGATCGCTGCAACCACGTATTCCTTTGCCTTCTTATCAGCTTCTTCTTTTGCTTTGGCTTCTAACTCCTTGATGAGCTTTGCGGTGTCGTGTTTGACATCTTCCTCTACAGATTTCAGAAGATAATCTTTCGCCTGTTCGCTGGTAAGTCCGGAGATCTTCTCCAGTTCTTCCTGCTCCTTAGCAAATAATTCCTCGACCTCGGAAGAACGTTTTCTTAAAGTTTCTTCCTTTGCGGCAAGACTGGATTCTTTTCTCTCCATTGCCTCAGATTTTTTGTCAAGGTTTTCCTCTTTGCTCAGTACGCGGCGCTCATAACGCTGGATCTCGGCTCTCCGTTCTCTGGTTTCCTTTTCAAGCTCGTTTTTCGCTTTTAAATTCTCTTCCTTCGCTTCCAGGAGAGCTTCTTTCTTCTTCGTCTCGGCGACCTTCAATGCTTCATCTATTATTTCTCTGGATTTTTCCTCTGCGCTTCCGATCTTGCTTTCATAACTGTTCTTGCGGTAAGCGACAGCCACGACCCAGGTAATAGGAGCCACAATAATTGCTGTTATAATAACGCTGATTATTGGTGACACAGGAGCACCTCCTTTATTTAGTTTTCATTGTACTAATTACAACACTTCAATTTTAAACTGTTTTATGCATTATGTCAAGTATAATGCCCTCATTCCGGGTACTTCTGTTCATCTCTACAAAGCCTTTTGCAGTCGGTCCTCTACTATCGGAAAATGCCCTACTCCCACTGTTTTATCGCGCTGTTTATCGCCTCGTAAGAAAAGCCTTTTCTCGCCAGAAACGCATAGATCTTTTGGCGTTTCGCAGGATCCGGCTCCTCCGGATCGTAATTTTTCTTTCTCAGCAGCCCGAGGATCTGGGACGGCTCATCTACCTCCATATCCTCAAACACCATCTCCACCAGATCGTCGCCGATCCCTTTCTGGCGGAGGTCAAATTTCATCTGGCGGATACTCTTTTTGTTGCCGTTTTTCTCCACATACCGCCTCGCATAGTCCTCATCATCCAGATACCGGTAATGTTTCAGAAAAAGGACCGCATCTTCAACAGAGGCTGGCGAAAACCCCTGTTCCGCCAGCTTCTTGCGCATTTCATTTTCTGTTTTTCCGGAAAACTGAAGATAATAGAGACCTTTGTTTCGCGCCTCCCGGAACTCCTCCGGAACCGCGTCTCCATCCGCACCGGCATACATTTTCTTCTCCCGGTGCTCTTCCTGCAGCCATTCTTTCATCGATATTTTCCCTGTTTTTTATTCGTCAGCTTTCACAGCTTCCGCAGTCTCATCGACCGCCGGTGCCGCAGCCGCCTCACCCGGGGCAACATGCTGCGCTTCCAGTCCGTGAAGCTCTCTCACCTGATTCTCGATCTCCTCGCAGATCAGAGGATTCTGCGCAAGATACGTCTTCGCATTCTCACGTCCCTGACCGATCTTCGCTCCCTTATAAGCGTACCAGGATCCACTCTTCTCAACAATATTCGCATCTGCAGCCAGATCAAGAACATCGCCCTCGCGGGAGATTCCCTTTCCGAACATAATATCAAACTCAGCCTCTTTAAATGGCGGAGCAATCTTATTCTTTACAACTTTTACACGTACATGGTTACCGATCACCTCACCGCTCTGCTTTAAAGACTCGGTTCTTCTTACGTCAAGACGGACAGAAGAATAGAACTTAAGCGCACGTCCGCCGGTCGTTGTCTCCGGGTTTCCGAACATCACACCAACTTTTTCGCGGAGCTGGTTGATAAAGATCACGATACAGTTTGTCTTGCTGATGATGGCGGTCAGTTTTCTTAAAGCCTGGGACATCAGGCGGGCCTGTAAGCCGACGTGGGAGTCACCCATATCGCCGTCGATCTCCGCCTTCGGAACAAGTGCCGCTACAGAGTCCACGATCACGATATCAACAGCACCGGAACGCACCATCGTCTCTGTGATCTCTAAGGCCTGCTCGCCGTTATCCGGCTGGGAGATATAGAGATTATCGATATCAACTCCGATATTCTTCGCATATACCGGATCGAGAGCGTGCTCAGCGTCGATAAATCCGGCGATCCCGCCGCGCTTTTGGACTTCCGCTACCATATGGAGAGCGACCGTTGTTTTACCACTGGACTCCGGTCCGTAGATCTCAACGACACGTCCTTTCGGAAGGCCGCCGAGTCCGAGGGCGATATCGAGGCTTAGAGACCCCGTCGGAACCGTCTCGATATTCATATTCGCACCGGAATCACCGAGCTTCATAACGGAACCTTTTCCATAAGCTTTTTCGATCTGTGTGAGAGCCGCGTCAAGGGCTTTTAATTTATCATCTTTATTCATATTCTTCCTCCAAGATCCGGCCCCGCAGTCTTTTCCGCGCCCCCGGATATCCAATAATCACTGATTTTCCAATCCGCATATTTCTTCACATACTTCACGTCCACGAAAGCAGGGTGCCGTATGCGAACAAATGTTCTGTACTGTTAATCATAATATAATCCATGTAAAAAGTCAACTGTTTCTTATCATTCCGACCGCTTTTGATCAAATCGCAGTTACGGTTCACGCCTTGCGCAACCCGCAGCCTTTTTTATTCACCGCCATACTTCGTCTCCTCTCCGGCAGATCTCCCGCATTTTGATACCGGATTTTTCCTGCTGTCCTCTGCTGCAGGATATCGTTCTGCCTGTTTTGCTTAACTGTTCGCTCAACTTTTTTCCTTAACTTCTTTGCAGCTGTACACCACCTTCACAGCTGCACCTTTTCTTATATTCTCACTGAGATCCGCAGCGATCCGCCGCCGGGACGATGCTTTTACGCATCATGAACCATCTGCCGTCCGGAACAGACTTCCCGGAACGATTTCAGATATCCGTACTATATCGAATTTCCCTGATGGTGTCAATCGGCATTCTCCACAAATTCAACCCCTCAAATTTTAACTCAACGGCAGTATGACCGGATGTGTCCGGTACGTTCTCGCATCTCGCGCGGTCACCTGCGGCAAACGGTATCTTCGCACGAGTGCACATTCTCGCGCCTCGCGCGGTCGCTTACGGCAACCTGTTGCTTCGCACGAGTGCACATAAAAAGCGGCAGTCCATGCCCACAATACATGTTCTACCGCCATTCTATCCTATTATACATGTGATATTCTCTGGACACCTGCCCGGATCCTATCTTTCCTTCGAAGCTCCCGCTACCAGTCCGCTGAGCGCCAGAAGCGCCAGAACATTCGGAATGACCATAAGCCCGTTAAAGAAGTCCGCTAAGGACCATACAAGCTCCAGCTTCAGGCAGGAACCGATCACGATGCAGACAACAACGATCAGCGAATAGAGCTTTGATGCCTTCTCGCCGAATAAATACTTCACGTTCACAAGTCCGAAGAAATGCCAGCTTAAGATCGTGGAGAACGCGAAGAAGAACAGGCAGACTGCAACGAAGATGATCCCCGCGCTGCCGAAGCCCTTCATGAATGCCGCCTGAGTGAGCGCGGTACCATCCTTTCCTGTGCTCATAACGCCTGTTGTGAGGACGGAGAATACCGTCAGGTTCAGGACGATAAATGTGTCGATGAACACGCTGACCATTGCACAGAGCCCCTGATGATGTGGGGATTCCGCCTTCGCTCTCGCGTGGGCATGCGGGGTGGATCCCATACCTGCCTCGTTTGAGAAGAGGCCGCGGGCAACACCATAGCGGATCGCCTCACGCACCGTGATTCCGGCGCCTGCACCGAGAACTGCTTCCGGCGCAAACGCGCCCTCGATAATGGAAAGAAACGCTGCCGGAAGAGCCGTGATGTTCATGCAGATCAGAATCAGGCTGCCGACGATATAAACACCGGCCATGATCGGAACGATCTTCTCAACTACCGTTGCCAGACTCTTTGTTCCTCCAAGGAAGATCACCGCTGCGATCACTGCGACAACAATGCCGACGATCACCGGTGAAAGTTCCACATGGAATACCTGAAATGCTTCCACAAACGCTGCTCCGATGGAATTGGACTGAACCATATTTCCCATAAAGCCCAGAGCAAGAATAATAAATACCGCAAACAGAGTGGAAAGCGCCTTTCCGAATGTGCCCTTGAACGCCGCCTTGATGTAGTAGACAGGACCTCCTGTCACCTCACCGTTTACCTCTGTCTTATATGTCTGTGCCAGAACTGCCTCTCCGTAGATCGTCGCCATTCCGAGGAATGCACTGATCCACATCCAGAAGATCGCGCCCGGGCCTCCGCCGATGAGGGCTGTCGCCGCTCCGGCAAGGTTTCCTGTACCTACCTGAGCCGCGATGGCTGTCGCGATGGACTGGAACGGAGTCATCTCGCCTTTTTCGTGCTTTTCACCGTTCATGCTGAAATGCCCGAATACCTGACGGACGCCCTCCCCGAACTTTCTGACCTGGATAAATCTCAGGCGGATCGTATAGTAAAGTCCGGTTCCGCATAAGAGAACGAGCAGGAGAAAGCTCCACAGAAAGTCATTTCCCTTTGTTACAAGCTGCATCAGTGTGTCCATTTTAATTATCCTCCTCTTTCATCATCATAGCCGCCAGCCTTTTCTTTAAATTTCCGGCTGTCCGGCAGCATGGAATATCCCCTCTGAATTTCCATGCAATAAAATAAGAGCTGATATTGATCAGCTCTCCAAAGAGTAGAACATTTGCATACAACGGGTTTTGTCCCATTGTGGTTATTTGTATGCCCTGTCCTTTTGCCTGAGAGATCGACTGGTACCATGGACATGAACCGGTCTTACACCTTCGGCGCTCCATACGGAGACTCTCCAGAGTGTCCAGACGGACGTTTGTCCGCCTGGACTGCACTTATGTGTTACATACTATCACAGTTTTCCTTCTGTATCAACGTGTTTTTGAAGTAAAGCGGCAAATTTTGTAATTTTTGTAAATATTGTCACATATGGCCTGCAGATCATCTGTCTTTTACTTCAATCTGACGAACCATTTTCTGGCCGCTCCGCATGGGCCTCCTGACGCTGTTTTGCAGTTTCAAGCTCATGCTGCTTTAACGCCTCCGAGAACTCTACACGGATCTCCGTTCCCTTACCCTGCTCACTCTCAAGGGTCAATTTTGCCCCGTGCTGGGCAACGATGTGCTTTACGATCGCAAGTCCCAGACCGGTTCCTCCCGTCGCCTTCGAGCGGCTCTTATCCACACGGTAGAATCGCTCAAATACACGCTCCTGATGTTCCGCAGAGATACCAATTCCGGTGTCCTTTACAGAAAGGAACGTATGCCCGTTCTCAATGCCGGTCGTCACCGTCACGGATCCGTCCTTTTTATTGTACCGGATCGCGTTGTCGCAAAGATTATAGATCAGTTCCTCCATCAGCTGCTTATCCGCGAAAACCGGCGCTTCTCCGCCCTGAACCCGGATCGTTACGTTCTGTTTCTGGGCATTCATCTGGAGCATGTCTACACATTCTCTCGCCAGCGGAAACAGATCCAGATCTCTATACTCCACATCTTTCTTTCCGCCGTCAAGCTGGGAAAGCTGGATGATATCATTGATCAGGGTCAGAAGTCTCGCCGCGTTTTTATGGATCTCCGACGCAAACCGTTCCGTATTTTCCCCGGACATTCCGTGTTCGATCAGTTCCGCATAGCCGGAGATCGCCGTGAGCGGGGTCTTGAGTTCATGGGACACGTTCGCCGTAAATTCCTGCCGGACCTGGGAGCTCTTTAAGATATCCTCATGCTGCTGCCGGATCTTATTCATAAACGGTACCAGCTCCTTGTAGGCCGCCTTCGTCCCAGGCTCCGAAAGATTCTCCGCCATCTGCTCAATCGGTGCCACAAGGTTCTTCGTGAAGTAGTTTGCCATCAGGATACAGAAGAAAAAGAGAAGGACAAATACTCCCACTACCGTCATCATCATGTTCTGGGTCAGGGCAAAAATATTGTCGCCCTCCCTCGCGATCCTTAAGATCCGTCCGTTGTCCAGCCGGATCGCATAGTAGAACAGATTTTTATCCAGGGTCGTGGACCGGCGGGTTCCGCTTCCTTCTCCGGACTTTGCCGCCATATAGATCTCCGGGCGAGACTCATGGTTATCCATCACAGAAAAATCCGCGTTGCTGTCAAAAATAACGCTCCCGTTGGCATTCACCACCGTGATGCGCAGCGTATCCGGGTTCAGGTCGTAGGCATCCGGGTGCAGATCGGATATATCGTCGAAGATGTGCATATTTTTCATGACGAGGGCATCAGCCTTCAGATCCCCGATGACCTGTTTCCGGTAGACCCCGTAAAAAACAAATAAGGCACACAGCAGTGTCAGTAAAATTGCGAACACTGCCGTGGCCAGAAGTTCCATATGGATTTTCCGTTTCATTCGATCATATACCCCACATTTCTCACAGTGCGGATCATGGAACCCGCTTCACCGAGTTTCTGTCTGAGCGTCCGGATATGCATATCCAGAGTTCTCGACTCACCTTCGAAGTCGATTCCCCAAACCCGCTCTAAAATGATCTCTCGCGTCACTACGATCCCCGCATTGTGGAGCAGGAGCTTTAAAAGCTCATATTCCTTAAATGTCAGGCTGCACGGAACATCCTTCACGTATACCATATGTTTCTCATCATCCAGAAAGATATCCCCCAAGGTCAGAAATTTATCTTCCTCCATCGTCCTTCTGAGCACCGCCTTTACTCTGGCGATCAGCTCCATGACACCAAAAGGCTTTGTCAGATAATCATCCGCTCCGACATCAAGTCCCTTTACCTTGTCGATCTCGGTACTCTTTGCCGTCACCATGATGATCGGAAGCTTTTTCGTCTCCGGACGGCGGCGGAGCTTTGCAACGATCTCCAGCCCATCCTCGTCCGGAAGCATAATGTCCAAAAGGGCAAGATCCGGCTGCTTCTCTTCCAGCTTTTTATAAAAATCGCGGGCACATTCAAATCCTTCCACCTGATATCCGCTGTTCTTTAACGCGAACATCTCAATTTCCAGAATATTTTTATCATCTTCTACCGCATAGATCAGAGCCATGGTCCTTTCCTCCTGTCTCACTTTCTGTCTTACTTTCTGTATAACCGTTCAGTACCTTAAAAACATTCTACATAACTGTTCAATACACAGTTACGCGCAAAAATCCATTCCAAATCAGCTGTGCCGATAGAATTTTTGCCTTCTAGTCTAAGTTTTCTTACGGTCAGCGCAGTAAATGCGCAGACCTACTGAACAGTTACCATTCTACTACATATCTGCCTATACCGGAAGCATATATTTGCCGCGGTACTGCTCTACCATCGCCGCGAAATGCGGATCTCCGTCACGCTTCAGGTTGTCAAGGTAACCGTGGGTATCAAAACCGTCACGGTCGATCTCAATGACGCTGACTGCGATGTTGGAGCAATGGTCGGAAACACGCTCCAGATTCATGGAAATATCAGAAAGCACAAATCCCTGCTCGATCGTACATTTTCCCTTCTGGAGTCTTCGGATATGGTTTGCCTTTACGACGGTATTGATATCGTCGATGACCTCCTCAAGAGGCTCCACTCTGGCTGCCTCATCCGTATTGTTCGTCTCAAAGGCATCGATGGACAGGTTCAGGATCTCCTTTACCGCGTCGAAGAATATGCCAAGTTCCTTCTCTGCCTTGCTGGAGAACTGCATTTCTTTTTCCTTCATCTCTTTTGCGGAATCTTTCAGGTTCATGCCGTGATCGGAAATACGCTCAAAATCTCCGATGCAGTGTAAGAGCAGGGATACGGTATGGCTGTCTGACTTGGAAAGGTTCTTTCCGCCGAGCTTTACCATGTAAGTTCCAAGCTCATCCTCATAGCGGTCCACAAGGTTTTCCAGGGTCTCCACACGGGCTGCCTTTTCGTCATCATAGCCATGAAGCAGATCCACCGCCGTGAAGAAGCATTCCCGTGCAAGCTTCGCCATCTGGATCGTCGTCTGACGGCACTGCTCAACCGCAAAAGCCGGCGTGTCGAGGAAACGCTGGTCGAGAAGGCGGAACGCGTCTTTTTCCTGGTTCTGGACAGGAGCTTCCTTCTTCTCTTCCGGGATCGTGAGGCATGCAAGCTTTACAAGGCCACTGCCGAACGGAAGAAGCATGATCGTTGCCGCTATATTAAAGCTGCTGTGGATCACGGCAATTCCCATAGCGTTTGCCGCTGTGTCCAGAAAGGAAAAATGAACGACCGCATTGATCGTATAAAAGACGATCATAAAAATAACGGTACCAATAATATTAAAGTAAAGATGGACCAGTGCCGCGCGCTTTGCGTTCTTTGAGGCACCGATACCGGAGAGCATCGCTGTCACACAGGTTCCGATATTCTGTCCCATAATGATCGGGAGCGCAGTACTGAAATTTACCGCCCCTGTGGCACATAACGCCTGAAGAATACCGACGGACGCAGAGGAGCTCTGGATGATCGCTGTGAGGACAGCGCCTGCGATCATTCCGAGGACCGGATTTGAGAACATTGTCAGTATTCCGGTAAATTCCGGGACATTTGCCAGCGGTTTGACGGCACCGCTCATTGTCTCCATTCCGGTCATTAAAATCGCGAAACCGACCATGATGGTTCCGGCATCTTTTTTCTTCTCCTTTTTGGAGAACATGATAAAACAGACGCCGATGAGCGCCAGAACCGGTGAAAATGATGTCGGTTTTAACAGCTGTACAAAGAAATTTCCACTCTCGATTCCGGTAAGGCTTAAGAGCCAAGACGTCACCGTCGTTCCGATGTTCGCGCCCATGATGATGCCGACCGCCTGGGTCAGCTTCATAATACCGGAGTTTACGAAACCTACGACCATGACGGTGGTTGCGGATGATGACTGGATGATCGCCGTAACTCCCGCTCCTAAAAGGACCGCCTTGATCGGATTTGATGTCAGTTTTTCAAGAATTCTTTCCAGCCTTCCACCGGAAAGCTTTTCGAGACCTTTCCCCATAGTCTCCATTCCGTAAAGGAACAGCGCGAGCCCGCCAAGCATCGTCAATACACCAAAAAAATCCATAAAATTCCCCTCTTCAAATTCATTAACATTTTGTTTATCTCTTTCTTACCATGTACCAGAATATCAGGGGAATGTAAAATGCTTTGTAGGCAGTATGTAAAATCTGTGTAAAATATCAAAGCCCAGAATGGCCTTAAATTTCTTTTAGAATTTTTTCTGTTTTATACTGGAGTCGATTGATGGAATATCTTAGATATGTTAGAATTTTGTGGAAAAGATACTGTAAATGCAAAAAAATAACCGCCCCGACCTAGGAAATCGAACGGTTATTTTTTTACTTAATGTCTAGGATCACCCGTCTATCGGTGACACCTCTTTATAAACAATATAACATACTCGCAACAACATTTCAATATGTTTTCGTTTGCTATCTTTATCTCTCAAGCATTTTCCCCACATCCAACAGTCCCCATCCCTGCTGGTTTCTCGGCAATCCGATATCCACCGAACTTTCCCGCAGTCTCAGTTTCACATCCTTATTTGACATGTCCGGAAAGCGTTCCAGTAAAAGAGCGACAGCTCCGGAGACGATCGGTGTGCTCATGGAAGTGCCGCTCTTGATCGTGTACTTGTCGGCTCTGCTGGAGCAGCTCACAACGCTGCAGCCCGGTGCAACAAGATCCGGTTTACAGATGCAGGCCGCCGTGGGACCGCGGCCGGAATAATCCACCATCCGGTTTCCACCGACCAGTACCTCCCGGTCATCGTCCGAACAGCCGACCGTGATCACCTTCCGGCTGATCCCCGGCGTCGTGATACTCATGGTCCGCGGCCCGTTGTTTCCGGCCGCCACCACGACCACAAGACCGGCGTCCCATGCCCGGTTCACGCCTTTCACAAGAGCGGAATTCTCACTCATCCCGCGTTTCGAGCAGGCGCCCACCGATATATTTAAGATCCGGATGCCAAGCTGTTCCTTTCTCTCCAGGACCCAGGAGATCCCCGCCAGAACATCCGAAGAATAGCCATTTCCTTTTCGGTCCAGGACTTTCACCATGATAAGATTACACCCCGGTGCGATCCCGCTGTAC
>ENA-UEQP01001850-UEQP01001850.1-human-gut-metagenome-genome-assembly--contig:-NODE-1850-length-17754-cov-14.555185_pt1 | contig 17754 bp, 23 predicted proteins | sample MGYA00242951_ERZ507951 | MGnify/ENA primary metagenome ERZ507951 (study PRJEB26167, sample SAMN06115539) | human gut metagenome | host: Homo sapiens | place: China:Shanxi | collected 2015-11-18...
ATCTTGGTTGAACTTGTGGACTATATCAAGGTCTATGAAAACGGCAATATCAGCGTGAAATTCAAATTTGCTGACGAACTCCGCAAGATTGCCGAGTACATTGAAATCAACACTACGGAAGATACCGCAGTAGCGGGCTAACCCCCGCTACCAACCCCTTTGACAGTGTGTTTTCCTAATAGGCGCTAATCATACTAATATTGTAATCAAACTTATCTACTAATAAATTTAGTTCCTCTTCAATTATATCGTCAATCTCTTTCCTTATCTCTTCATCATTCATTTTTGTATTACTTCTCCCTAATATATTATTATCTCTATCTTTGTAAATATAAGACTTGTAAAATCCTTTTTTTGCTGTTAATACTGTTGAGTTATTTTTATGAAACAAAAAACAATTTTGTTTCTTTCCATCTCTTGTATGGTTACAACCAATCCCAACTCTTGTATTATCTTTATTTTTTAGAGTTAATTTTTACATATTTTCTTTTCAATTTGCTCCTGTATTTTTTTATGCGTCAAATCAATTTCATCTTCCTTTGTATAAAATGGCACAGTATCTCTTTCTCTTTCACATCCTTCTTTCCAGAATTCTGCCACTCCACTATATGTTTTTCCATTACGGTTATACTTTAAATCGCCGTAAGTAAAAAAATATTTTTCATTATTAACAAAACAGCAATATTGCTCCATCACTGTGCCTCCTATCTACTTTTTCTTCCCACAGAATAGTTCATAATCATTGCGCATGTATTGATTGCCTGCTCTACCATATCATCATCTGTAATATCATGTATTTCAACAGGCATACAATTGATTTCTTGCCTATCAACTTGTGCACAATAATCAGTTTTGAAATCACTGTCACTCCACAATCCCTTGCACCCCGAAATTGTGACACATATATATGCCATTGTATGCCTTTCTTGTAATGCAAACAATTCCTTTGCGCCTTCCACCAATGATCTCATATTTTCTAAAATGCCTGGCATACAAAGCCATTTTTCCCCATTTTTTTCTCTAATATCCAGCTTATAAAAAAGCTCTGATATTCCATTATTGTAAAGTTGTAAATATATCCCATTATCATAACCATAGTTAGGGAAACTGATTCCATCTACATTTGGAAATATGTGTCCATAGCAAAGTCCATTAAAAATATCATGAAACTTTATATTTTTCTCTTTATACTCATTATACAGAAGAGACATAGCGTCAACATTTACAAAATCTGCAGGAATAACTTGAACAATAGCAAACGGTGTATTAGGATATTCCTCGATATAAGAAAGTAATCTCTCCTTCCGAAATCTTTTAATTTCCTCTGACAAAAGATTGGAGTGTAAAAAGTCATCTCTAATCTCCATATAACTCATCGCCTGCTTTCTATTTCCTCTTCTAACATAGAACCTATAATTATCTTCATTTTCTCTATATAAATACGGCTTATACATACCTCTGTAAATTCTTATTACCACCACATAATTGCCATTTAATAATTTTATAAATGAAAACTCTACTTTAGGTACAACTGGAAGTATTCCAGATAACTCATTTCTTCGATCCAGCTCAAACTTATCCGTGTTAGAAATACCAATTCCATTTATTTCCGTTGGTACCCCTGCTTCTTCCATTACTCCAACAATAAGATACCCACCTTCTGCATTAGCAAAAGAACAAATATCATGACGAAATTCATTCTGTTTTTTACGTTTGCTCTCTTTATCCTGACATTCTAAGACAGCAAAAGTTTGCTTGTAATCCCAAAACTCATTTTCCCTGTAAACATCATTCTCTATAATTTCCTGCAAATCTCCTTCAGTCCAGTCCTTAAATTCTTTGTCATTGATTTTCAAGCCATTCACTCCTCTCTGCCTTACTATCTCAAATCTAAATAGCAACCCTCTACAAAGCCACACTTTTCCCAGAAAAATTCACTTGCCTTACTTGAAGGTAATAACTCCACTTCTCCGTGATAGCGTTTCAAAAACTGATCTATAATTCGCTTACCTAACCCTTTATTTCGATACCGTGGAAATACTTCAAATAAAGCTATACACATTTTTTCTTTCTTTTCATCATGAAAATAGAAATTTATCAAGGCAATCATGTTACCAGCTTTATCAAATATCTTTTTTGTTTCATCAATATATTCTTTTTCGATTAAAGTCCATCCACTCAAAAGCAATCGTTCTCTCTCTCGAATTATCTGCAATTCTTCATAAGAGCATTTTTCAAACACAAACATTTTCTCACCTATCTTTTATCCAAATACACTACATTAGACAAAAAATACTAACAAGCTCCGCATACATCTTACCATCTTCAAATTTAACATCATCAAGTAACAATGCCTGAAATAACACTTCCCTGACACTCTCTAATTTTACCATAGAAAGCTCCGCTTCTGAAAGTCCCTCCAGCTCTATATTTTCCAAAGCCACCGCTTTTCTTGCGGATAGGCAGTATGTATATAAAGCCATGATATATCTGTCAGACATCACAAAGGCATAGGTGTCTTGCCTTTATAATTGTATCGGCACTTTTCCAATTCTTCCTCAGATATGGTAAAGAAACATCTTACTGTTTCCAGACACACCTTCCCCTCATAGTCCGGCTTATATTTCTTTGCCAGTCGCTTGATTGTTGCAAAAATATTATTTCTCTCATAGGTCAGTCTTGTTCTCTTAAAAACAGCTTTTTTCCCCCGCATATCCATATAAACATTGTTCCCTATGGTTTTTCCGGCGAATGGCTCATACTCACCAAGCCGCAACAGATAGGAAAGCACCTGCAACAGCTTTTCCTTTGAAGTAATTTCATTGTAGCTGTAATCGCCAAAACCTAACTGTTCAAACTGTAAGAGAGTGCTTCCTTTTTTAATCTCCCGTTCCATTACCCTGTCCACATCTCTCATTGACTCCATATATCTTTTTGCTCCTTCCTTCTGACAATAAAAGAGCAGCCATATTCTGACTGCCCCACCTTTGGACAAAATGTCCAGAAGTTCTATATTTCCACTTTTGGACTTTTCGTCCAGAAGTGTCCTGTTACAATACTGATAAGCTCTCCTGCAATGCCGATTATCTTGAAAATCAACACTACACCGCCGATTAAACCGCCTATGATACAATTCAGAGCAAGAACACCAATGCTCCCGCTGATACCAAAATTCTTGGGTATCAGCCACAGGCACATCCGGCGGATACCAAACGGACACCCTGCAATAATCCAATATAAAAACCAGTCAAAGCCTTCCGCTCTATTGCATACCGGATAACAGGTCAGCATCCATACCACAACTATCATTGCCGGAACAATAACCTTAAACAATACCCTTTTCATGCCATCCACCTCCAAACATATCGTGCTGTACCTCCTGTTGGTAAAAATGATTTATTGTGCTTGGTGCATTGTAGAGCGCTGTCACCATATATGCCTTGATATTTGTAATCTTGGTTGTTGTATTCTTCATGCGCTCCATTACATACTCCAAGTGCGAGCTGTTCAGTTTTAAGAACTTTGACTTTACCAGCTCATACGGGTAATCGTCCCCGCCAATCTTTACCGTCTTGTGCTTTACACAGACCACTTCACAGATAATCTCAAAAAGCTCATCATAAAGCTCCCTGTCCTGCCAATCACTGTATTTCATGTAGTGATCGTATTCAATGTTCTCCTTGATGATTTCAATGTATGCGTTGACATCCTCCATCGCATCAATCGTTTTTTCAGCTTCACTGTCAGCTTGATTGATATGATAGGATTCTCCGTCAGTAATATTTGCAGTAGTATATGAATCTGTCTCTCCGTTTTGGGATAGACCTGTATCCGGTTCCGGAGAGAGACTGTTATCCGTTTCGTCATGACCTGTATCCCATTTTGTAGATACCTGTATCCCGTTTGGGATACCCCTCCCTCCCGAAATTTCCATAGGGGTATCCGATTTTGTAGGGAGTCTCCCTCCCATTTTAACATCGGATACATCTGCGTATGAATTGTTCTCCCCATTCATAGCAGGAATTTCCTCTGGAAATGTCAGTCGAAAAAGCATATCCGGCTTTAGTTCCACATACATCACATTATTACAAACAAGTCCGTCTCCGTAGCTGACTGTCCGGAACTCTCTCCTGATTACCTGTAGCCTCTCCAATTTATCCATTGCAGTTTTTACTGTTTTCTTCGATTCTCCAAACAAATCCGCATAATACTGATAGCTCTGTCTTAAAATATCCTCTGAAAACTTCTTTTTCCATCCAAGAATATGTCCGGTTCCCTGATCCCGTACCTCAGAAGGACGATACCAATAAACAATATCTGCCAAAATGACAATCGCAAGGAGATATGGTTTCCCATTCTCCTTAGTGATTGTCCTGTACCAAACAGCAGGAATAATGTTTCCGGAGATATTTATCGAACCCATTGCGTCAACAATTTCGTTGCCGCTTGTTAAATATCCCATTGTCAAACAGCTCCTTCCTTTTTCCACTTATCCAGAAGTGAAATGATGATATTCTCAATCTCCCCATTGGAATAACTGTCTGAAAAATACTCGCCAATCTTATCTGATTTCATAGTAAATTTTCTTTCCTTCGGCTTTTCTTCCGTTAAAATCAGCCGCACCATTGCAAGTGTAAGCTCGCCGCTTTTTCCATATTCCTTTAACTTTCCGGATTGTGCAGTGCTGACATTACAGCCCTGTTCTTCTATAATGACCTCCACCCACTGCTGTGCTTCCTCTGACAAAAAAGAAATGTCTACCCCCTGTGAAAAGCCTAGTCTCTTGGTATCCACCATTTCAAGAAGTTCCTCGGAAAGCCTTGCCAGCCAGATATAACGCTGTACTTTCTTCGCATTCTCTCCGGCTGCTTCCCCTACTTCATCAAGAGTATTCTTTCCCGATTTCTTTCCCTGATGTTTCATGGCTTCATACTTCATCTTGTATGCCTTTGCCTTTTCACTCGGCAGAATGTCCTCCCTCTGGATATTAGAATCCACCATGATAATGGTTGCTTCATCATCGGAATAATTGCGGACAATAATCGGCATTTCCGTCTTCCCGGCTCTTTCTGAGCCATGCTTCCTGCGGTGTCCTGCAATCAGCTCATAGCCGCCGCCTGCTCTCGGTCTTGCAATTCCCGGAACAAGTACCCCGTAAAGTCTGATACTCTCCGTTGTTTCCTCCATCTTTTCATCATCCAATACCTTAAACGGGTGGTCTTTGAACTCATAAAGGTCTGCTAACGGGGCATTGATTATCTGCTCTGCCCCAGTTTCCTGTACACTATTTTCTCCGAACAAATCATCAAAGCTCTCCATTTTGATTTTCGATGCACTTCCGGTCTTATTGCTCATTTGCAAGCACCTCCTCTGTCAAAGAATTGTAGGCAGATGCCACCTTTCCCTTTGGATCATGCTTATAAATGCTGACACCTTCCGCAGAAATCTCCGCTGCTCTTACTGAAATCGGGATAATGTTTTCAAATATCTTTACCCGGCTTCCATAGGCTTCCTTCAGCATGGCACTAATATCCCTTGCGTAATTCGTCCTGCTGTCCACCATTGTCAGCAGAATACCCTCTATCTCCAGCTTCGGGTTAATCTGGCGCTTTACCTTTCCAATGGTCTTGATAAGCTGCTGTAAACCTTTAACGGGCAGGTATGCCGCCTGCACAGGTATCAGAATACTGTCGGCACAGGCAAAGGCATTTATCGTAATCATGCCAAGTGAAGGCATACAATCAATTAAGATGTAATCGTAATAATCCCGCACCATTCCTATGTATTCCTGCATGATACGCTCCCGGCTCATGACATTCACAAGGGATACCTCCAAACCGGAAAGCTCAATGTTTCCCGGCATAAGGTCTATTCCTTCCTCATGGTGTAAAACGCCCTCCATAGGCTCCACCTCCTCGTCCTTAATCAGACTACCCATGACCGTAGCCAATGAAATCTCGATTGCATCCGGCTCTGTGAACCCCAGACTTGCGGTAAGGCTGCCCTGTGCATCCGCATCTATTAAAAGCACCTTTTTTCCCTGTTTTGCCAGTCCTATTCCTAAATTGCTTGTTGTGGTGGTCTTACCGACTCCACCTTTCTGATTTGCGATTGCTATTACTTTACACATGGTAAATTCTCCTTTGCTTTCTACTGATTTTCTTTTACATTGCTTTTTCTGACTTCCACATACGCTCTGTAGTATTTCTTTGTCCCTTTATTCGGGTATAAATCTGAAAACTCTGTTACTTCAATCTTGGGATGCCTTTGCAAGATCTTCCCAAACCATTTAATATCATTCTTTGTTCCCATCAATCGAACCTTTAACATCAATCTGCTCCTCCAAACAGGGCATACAGTTTCCGGTTATAGGTTACATATTCCGGATACCGGATCTGTATTGCCTGCCAAAAAAATGGTGCATAGGCACAGTAGAATAATTCTTCCACCGTGTACTGCCTACACTCATTGATCTGCTCCTCTGCGTCCTTGTAATCATCCACGCTTGGTGTAGCATTGCAATATAAGTTGAATGCCATTCTGACTACTTTTACGCTTCCGCTGGTCTGTCAGCCTTCATGCAAACATTCTGTTTTTACACAGCCTGTCTTAAAATCATAAATGCGGTCCGCATTTCTTCTGGTATCATTGTTAATACCAATGCAATAGCAAAGTGCCTTGTGGTACACATCCTGATACCTTACCTCTTTTAATTTCTCGTAGTAGAATTTCTCATGTGCATCGCTGATAAAAATAATGTTCTCTGCACCTAACGCTGTACTGTTCATGTTTTGAACCTCCTTCTTTGAAAATAAAAAGGACTTTACTAATTGTTTTTCACAACTAATAAAGTCCTAAGTTTCATATTCATTTCTAAATTCGTGCTAGGGATTTCTTACTAATTTTCTGTTTTTAGTAAATTCTTAGTAAAATGTTCCCATAGAGTCCAAAACATACGATAAATTCAAGGTTTTAAGAGTCTTCGGAGAATAGTGCCGTGGCAGATGAATAAAACTCTAATCATAAAAATCTCCTATCATAAAGAACCGAGAAATGCCGTGTTTTGGGGCATTTTGCCGACTTATTTCTTCTATTATAAAAGTTACATTTTAAGTGCCGATTTTGCAAAATACGGCAAAACAATGCAATTCACACCCCTCATTCGTAGTAAAATCGTAGTCAAAATTATCAGGATTACTACTCTGGATTTTGCACCCCTTGGGATTTTTCTAAACCGAGGGGGGGTGCATCGTTAAAAGGTATATTTTCACTATTTCACGGACGTTAAAATTCCATCAAGGAATTTGATTTCATTATATCGCATCTGCTCTGTGAAAGCACTATATACATCTATCCCGGTCGGAATCTGAAATCCGTGCTTGATGAGACAAATATCCTCTCGTGCCTCTACATTCTTCTCATAAGTCGAACCACGATTTAGCCACATAACAGCATCTTCTTCCTCTCCAATTTCAGGATAAAAATAAAATCCCTTCTTGGCATCAAATCGGAACATATATGCCAATACCTGAAGATAGTCCTTGTTTCCAATATTATCAATCGGTTTGTACTTCGCATCTGCAATCACTCGTGCCTCTGAGTCTCTGCTGATGAAGTCTGGGTAGATAAGTCCGCGATTATGGTCAAACAAACGCTGAGAACCTTTTAAGGCTTTGTTCATCGGATGATAGAAAATCTCGTCCACAATCGAATTCATATACTCTTCCCAGAGCCATGCGCCATCAAAGAGCAATCCATATACCTTCTTGCTTCCCATTCCAATCTGATGTTTCTGATGCTGTAAGATAAGTAGACACATGCTCTGCAGTTCACAATATTCTCGGTAATATGCGTGTCTAATGGTATTGGTCTTATTTGCATCGATAATCTTCTGTCGGTTACACATCTCGTAGTTAGGAGTGACCGCTACAACATCCTTGACCTCATCCTTAACCTGCGCAAGCAGCTTATGTCCGTATGGCTTGTATTTGATAAACTCCACCGTATGACGGATTAATTCCATCAAATCATTATCAAAGGAATACTCCCTCTGCGAATATGCTACATTGCCAACAAACGGTGTATTCTTAACAATGTGTCTCGCTATATCTATCGTTCCCTTAACATTGCTGTCATTGTATGTTTTTCTCACATAAGTCTTAAAGACACCCTTACGCATGGCACTCTTTAAGTAATGTGGGAAGATAAAAACAAGCAGATTGAAAACACGATCATCATTGTTCGCATCCGTTTCCAAATCCACAATATTCGGGACATCAAATACTCTCTCAAGCAAATATTGAAACAGGAAGTCCTGCCCGTTACCACTAAATCTTGATTCAACTATGAGCTTCTCATCTCCAAGTCCCATGAAGCCCATGACATTGCTCGACAAATAATAATTGTTTACACTCTGTAAAATCATCTGGTCTTTTGTGATATCATCTGCATCTCTAAGAATTTCCGGGAATACAAATATCCCTTCATTCTCCAACTGCTCCAAAGTTTTATCTGCAATTTTGCTTGTCAGAAGTGATATGCCAGACAATGACGCCTTAGGTATTCTCGAATTATCTTTTATTTTAATTCGACTCATCTACATCAACTCCATCCGGCTTTCCTTGGTTATATGCTTTCTTAAATCGCTCCATAATACCTTCTTCATCATACATACCATTTATGTATTCCTGTAATAACGGATGTAGGTAATCTGACCATAACTGGTCAAAGTCAATATTCTTCAGCTTCAAGAAATAGGATGCACCAATCTGATAGTTTTCATTCAGACCTTCTGTTGCTGCAATTTCCACATTCAAAGCTGACATTCTGGCAATTGCCTCAGCCTCTTTCTCTTCGTTGTTCAAGTTAGCAAGCATCTCAAGGCGCTCATCTGCACGAAGCTCCACAAAACGGAATCTTCGTCTCATAGCGAAATCAAAACTGTCTACAGATCTGTCAATATCATTCATCGTACCAATGATATAAACATTGTCTGGGATATAGAATTTTTCATTGCTATCAGCATGAAGGTTTGCATACTGGGTGGAAACCTCTCCTGCCACACCTCTGTATCCTGGATCAACAGCAAAGAACAACTCTCCGAAAATCTTAGATATCTCACCACGATTTATCTCATCAATGATGAATACATATTTCTTCAACTCTTCCTGTCTTATAATCTTTGCAGCCTTTTTCTTTTTCTGAATCTCGTTAAAAATAACAAGATTGTAGGAATATCTCTGCTGTGTAAAATTGATATTGAAAAATTCCGTAATATCTTTTAATTTATTAAATTCTCTTCCAGACTCTAACATCTGTCTAATTTCAGAAATATTCAATCGGATACTGTTGATGGATGCATTTTGTGGTATTGAAAGATAAATATGCTCATCATCGACATCTGTGATTGTAAATTCTGTACCCGTTTTGGTCTTGAATGTGTTATTTCCTGTGTCCACATCATCAAAGAACTCTTTCATTGCTTCTTGAACAGATAATTCATTTGCAATGACCTCTGTGGACTTTTTACAATTCTCATAGTTTCTTCTAGCCTTATCCACGAATTTCTTAAACACGCCATCCTGCAATTCAAAACCCATAGAACCATCTTCATTCGTCTTTGGACGGAGTCCTTCTACAAAATCCGAATAGTCATAACTTGGGTGAAATTGGACAAACTCTACCTGTTGCTTTTGCTCATCTGTGAGCATCGTATAATCATCAAAATAGCCATTGCTAATAATGTCAGCAGCAATTTCTTTTGCAAGATAAGTCTTTCCAGTTCCCGGAGCGCCTCGGAATATAATGTTCTTAGATTCCACAAGCATAGCAGAATATGGATTCAGATAGCCATTAAATTCTGCTGGTTTTACTTCCTCTACAACTGCTGCCTCTTCCTCTGCATTTTCCTTCTCGTCCTTCTCACGATAAACCAATTTGAAAGAATCTCCCGGATTACCGAAACGTATCAAACACTCCTGAACAAATCTAAGCGTTGTAAAGATATTCCATGAATAAATTACAAACTGTCTGCCATCATCATAATCATACGACATTGTATTGAACGGATTTATATTGTGTGCTTTTGCTTCATCCTTGCTGTAATAAATTCCACGAATCATTTCCTTATCTGGAGCGTATTGACAAATTGGAAACTGTTCTTTTTCTTCTACTGGCAAGGCTGCAATCTGTTTTTCATAAATTTGAAACGCAATACGTGGTAAGGTTTGGTTTGTATTCCGCCTCTCACCTTTCCCATAATTTCTTTTGATAACAGTTCCATCGACAGCAACAAATGATGCATCCAAAGGCTTGAACACATCTCCTGCACTAATATTATCCATAGTGAATGAATCATCAGTAGAAGTAACAGAATCTGATGTTATAGTAATCTCGTATTTTGTCTGCTTAATCTGAATCTCATATCCTTTTGCAGTAAGATAGTTTTTTGCTTCGACAGCATTATATCCAGATACATCTATCTCTGCACCATTCTGCAAATGATTTGCTACTGCGATGACATACTTTGGTGGATAGGTATTACCGTTTTCCCATACAAGCTCATACTTGGTACTCGTATTGTGCCAAGGAACTCCATTCTCATCAATATATTTAACAGCCTCTGCTATAAATTGTCCGTCAACTTTCGGGACTGCCATGATAATCACCTCCCATTTAAATGAATATACAGTATTTATTATATCACTAAACAGGTGTTTTGACACCCAAATCGTTAAGTGGCGCTAACACAAAAAGGCACCCAGACATTTGATCTGCCCCGCTTTTCATAAAACCGAACAATGCTCCTTCGCAAAACCTATCTGCTCTGATTGCACCGTTCAAAAGTGCCAATACAGTCTTAGCATCAAGAAAATAAAAAAAGATGCCTGCCACTAGGAAAGACACCTCTCTTTATCCAACATATATATTTACATCTGTTTTAATAATTTCTGTTCTATACTAAGGACATCTGGAAAAATCAACTTTGCTCCCTTTCTCTGCAATGCTAAAACTTTTCCTGCTTTATCCTTTAACTCCTTTTCTAATCTACCATCAACACGAACTGGTATGTTGGCAACAGAGTCCAGATACTCATTTTTCATATATTTTTCTGTAATCGGGCACATATTTTGAATCAAAAATGCCTTCTCATGACCAAGCACTTCTCCAAAAACAATTGTATCGCACCTATGATACTTTTGCATTTTCTTATTATAGATTCCTTTAAATTTAGAAGTCTGTGATGAAAATGGTATCATCCAAAACAGCTGCGTATTACTATCCTGGAATGCATAAAAACATGGTCTATCATGTAACTGTCCATTTACCTTTTCCTTATTCTGCATCAAATAAGAATCTGGAAAATCCTTAAAGTATTGATCATCAATATAATAAAAATGTCCTATTTCCATTTCTTCTCCTATCGTCAAAAAGAGGCTCCGTCCTCTCGAACGGAACCTCAAAACATTTGAACTCGACCTTTTCTAAGTCGCATATCGAGTAGCGACAAACATTTGAACTCGACCTTGTTTGAGTTGCATATCGAGTAGCAACAAACATTTGCAGTAATCTCTTACTGTACTTAAAGTATACATTCAAATGTGCCGCCTGTCAAGGTCAAATATAAGTTCAAATCACAGCTTGTGGCTGCATTAATATTATATGTCCGTATCCAACTAGATATTCATTTTACACGATACGGCTAGACTATTCAACGATTGCACACTATATAACGATAGTCCTTACAATTTAACGATTGCTACTACCGTTAAAATCTGCACTTCTACATCGGCTCATTTGCATTCCCTCATTCGTAGTATTACCGTAGTCTGCCTCTACTACACTTTCCATGATATGCCCACGTAATGCCCCCTAAAGCCTTGATTTTACTGACTACCCACAGTCCTGCCGTGGCAAACAAATAATATTTTAAATTTTTCCATATTTCCTTTATTTTCGGGCTTTTCAAGCCTTTTTACCTTTCTTTATTTTCACCTTATCTTGGCATATCTTTGCATATCTTGGCATATTTTTGTCAGCAATTTGGGTAAATTCTTTGGTAAATTTCAGGTCTCGACCAATGGCTTTTCTGCCGTTGAAAAACGATAGGTAAGAAATTGGGAACTCGCACATTTACTGACAAAACTCTCATTCTTCCACACATTACTTTCGTCACTATGCATTGATTGCCTTTACCATTCTTGCAATTCTATTTCAGAACCAAATGTCATCTCAAGAAGTTCTGCTGCGATATCTTTACTGCATACTCGCATCAGATTGTCCTCAGCATCTTCCTTTGACAGCAGGTTCACACTTCCATACCAGACAATCTCATTATCGATTACGGCATAATGCTCGCAGGACCCTTCAACAAGCCTAATTTCAAAGCCTGCTTTACGAAGTCTCTCCATAAGCTCCATCCGGACATCATCTTTGCCATATTTATAGGCATCAGGATGCCATGTGACAATTGTTACCTTAACTCCCAACTCCCGCCGCTTTCTAAGCATCTTTATAATGCGATCCACTTTTTGATTATTTAACCTTGGACTTGATACAACGACCGCTGAATTAGCCTCCTCAAGATCCTTCCAATAAGTTTCTGCATAGTTTTCTATATCATAGATTGCATTTGCCTTCTGCTTTTTGCCGTCCATATTAACGCAAAGCTCATATCCGATCTTTTTATACGCCTTCAACCTTGCTACATACATTTTATCGAACTTCGGGATATGACTGTCCACATAGTCATAGACGATGACATTTTCTTTACCATCATAATCCCTGTTAAGTCGACCGACATACTGCTCCACAACATTTTCTCCTGAAACAGGAGTCGCCATGAACAGGGTATCAAGTCGCGGAAAATCGAAGCCTTCTCCGAGTAAAGAGCCCGTTCCCACAAGAATAAGGCTGTCCGAATCATCAACTTTATTCAGTTCTTCCACCTGTGCCCTGCGCGCTTTGGTTCCATTTGCCCCCGTTAGCAGGATCAATCGGTCAGCATATATCTTAAGCCTTTCAGCCAGTTTCTTTGCATGATCAACATACTTCGTCAGTACTACCGGAGTTCTTCCAGTCTGCACACAGTCCGCCACATCCCTAATGATCTGTTCATCACGAACATCATTATTCCTTATCAGTTCATAGGCATCATTACCATATGGTGTTTTTGACAAATGATGAGGCTTTACTGTCCGGGTAAATCGGGGATATACCAGATGATCGATATTCTGCTCTTCGGCTCTGTCTTTTGCTGTAAACCTATACCTGATAGGGCCGAGCAGAAATTCGTTTATCTTTTCCTTACCATCACCACGTTTCGGTGTTGCCGTCACGCCATACACATACTTTGCATTAATCTCCTGAAGCACTTCTATCGCGCTATCCGATGCTGCGTGGTGGCATTCGTCAAAGTAAACTTGAGCATATTCTTTCAGCTTCGGATGAAATCCATCTTTTTTCTTAAGAGAACGTATCATGGCCACATCCACTATTCCGGTCAGTGTATCATGCGCTCCCTGAAGATTTCCAATCAACGATTTTCTTTTTCGTGTACGCCCAGTCTTCGTCTGATATTCAGGCAGTTCTTCATCAATATCCAAAAACTCCTCCAAGCGCTTAATCCACTGGTTCATCAGATCCGCCCTGTCTACAAGTATTAAAGTACTTATGCCTCTTCTAGCAATCATATCGCAGCAGACTACAGTCTTGCCAAACGCTGTTGCGGCGTGCAGTATCCCGGTTTCATTTTCAAGCATAGTTTCCACAGCCGGAATCTGTGATTCTCTCAATTCTCCCTTAAACGAAATACTTAATTTCCGCCCTTGGGTTCTCTTATCTTCAATCTTATAACTAATCCCAGCATTATCAAACTTCTTTAAAATTTCTTCCCGAAGTCCACGAGGCAATACAATATATTTTCCTTCGTCACTTCCAAGGTAAATGAATCTGGATTCGTCGTAATTAGGCATATCCATAGCCTGATTCTGGAAATACTGCTTGTTTGAGAATGTTGCCATACGGCGAAGCTGTCTTTTTGTCTTATTGGACATTCCTGATGAGTCTATGTAAATGCGGTCAGCCAACACGATACTCACCACGCCCTTAACACTGCCTGCTTCAATCTCAGAATTCTTATCCCATGGCGCATCAGTACCGTTGTCTTCGCTGGTAGCCCCCGTACTGTACCATAAAGAAAGATCATCCTCTATCTCCTGCCTGGTCAGTCGCCTTGTTCCGGCAAGAACTTTTAACTGATCTTCATATGCATTCCAATTTTCATCAACAAAAGCACTGTTTCCGGACTTCAGAGCAATTCCTTGTAAAGGAAGGGCAATAACATTTCCAAGTCCACCCTCAGAAAGCGCATCCTGCGTCGGTATCATGCGATCATAGTATTTGAAGGACTTAAGATTGACGGATTCAGCTCCTTTCTCTAGCAACGCAAAGCCAAATCTTCTCGCCAATCTGGCAGGAACCATTTCCTTGAAGAATATCCAAAGATGTGCACCGCTTCCCGACCTTGATCGTTCCACCACAGCGTCCACATTTAGATTCTTACAAATGCGCCGCAAAGCATTTATTTCTTCTTTCCAGCCATCATCAATATTCGCATAATCTTCCTGCTCCGCTCCCTTTGCATGGTTATCAAAATCAAATACAAGTAACTGACAAAGGTTATTTTCAAGCATCGGATATATCGCCACGACATCATTACCATTTGGATCTGTCCCATTCATATGCGCCTTTATCAAAGGCAGGGTAACCGGCTTGTATGCCCTTAATTCGCAATCCTTACAACGAACTCCATCCTTTTTCTGTATATGGCAGCCACGATCCCAGCGGTTAAAGCACTGCGTATAATACCCATTCTTCCCCGTTTTTGGATTCGTATAACGAAGATCATACACATCCTTCCTTCCGCGGCAGAACATCATAAAGAAATCACTTGTAATCTTATCCGTAACATCAAATTTCTTAATACGAGCACCCTGATCAGGATCATACAATTCCACAACTCCTTCAGCGTCGCCTGACACAATATCCGCATACGAAACACCGGCTTCTTCCAAACGCTCTTTCAGAAGTCGGTTTTCATCCTCCAATGCCTGTATCCTGGATTGTAATGATTTGATTGTATCTGAATATTGTTGCGTAGGTTCCTTCATCCTTATCACACTCCCAGCTTCCCCATAACCTCTATCTTCTCATATTCTCCGGTTTCCGAATCAATAACAATCATCGCAGACTCTCCAATTTGTCTTCCATCTCTATAGGTCGAGAACACATCTGTCGATATGATGCCGTCTTTTTCAAATATCTTCTCCACCGGTGTATGCCCTACCACCTGTTTGTAGGTATCTGCTCTGAATATCTCTCTGGTCTCATACTGTGGTCTGAACCATAACGGAGATGCATCATTCCAGAGATAATCCTGTGAAGCATCGTTCACCGCTGCAATGACATCATCTATATCAGCAAACATCAAATCCTCGTCTAACCATTTTAGGAAATCAGCTGTAAGCCCTCCATGTGAGAAAAGCACATTGTCAATCCGATGCATTATGTTTATCTGTACCGGACTCTTAAGGCGGTTCTCAAGTTCTTCAAGCTTTGACATTACCGTCCTCTCGGCATAGGGAGAATATCCGGTCTCAAGTCTTCCCCACGGATAGCTGACATCATGATTACCGTAACACCAGAGAGTATCCGGATAGTCCTCAGCAAATGCGATTGCCCGATCAAATGTTTCTTTATATCGTTCTATCTGAAATTCCATATTCCAGTCATCCGGCATATCCATCAGGCACACAGCCCGATCCGCCTTACCGTCTCTTAAGATTTTCTCTGTCCTGTCGAATATCCATGGTTTTAGATGAATATCAGGAATCACAAGTACTCGCATAACTCCATCTCCTAAAATTGATATACAAACTTGTAACAATTTTCTTACAAGTAAATCTCCTTCAACAACTCCACACCTCTATCGCTATCAAATGGCATCCCCATCTGCAAAAGTCTTATTTCCGATTCATCTACTGCACTAATTTCCTCAATGTACCTATGTATGCATTCTGTTACAAGTCCTTCTGACTCCACTTTTATTCCGGTAGTAACAATCTGAAGCAATCGGAACACATCATATTTGTGCTTCTTTAAATCCTTTTCATTTACATGCTCGCCGGCTCTTTTTCTGTCCAAAAGGTTAATCCACGCATACATTTTGAACGGAATCAGATGCTCTGCTCCCAGAACACCAATACCATCAACCACTCTGCGTCCAGACATCATAAATTTATAGAAGTCATCGTTCAGAAGAATCGCTGATAGTCGAGTAGACTAAGACCTCTCAATCTTAGCCCCTCACAGATCCGTACGTGCGGCTTTCCCGCATACGGCTCCTCATAGTAACATTCGCTTCAATATAAACAATAGTACGTTTTAGGTTTTGCTAACGGGTAATACTTGAGCATTTCCACAAATCCATTCCATGTGTATGCCCGTCTACAACCTCTCCGATTCATGGCTTTGAATAGAAACTGTTGTACTCTATGCAGGAATGTTGTTATCTTCCGAAAATTCCATGTAACACCATAATACCGATAGTGTCCAATTAGTTTTACGTTCAACTCTTTAATTATTTCTCGCATTGGTCGATTTCGATTATCGTAAATCCAGTTCTTGTATGCTCTAACCTTTTGCTCAAACTTCTTTCTTGAAGTCTGTACCTTTGGTACGAAACCTCCCTTTCGAGTTTTGCTACAGTAGAAGGTAAATCCCAGAAAATCAAATGTTTCAGGCTTACATTCTCCTCTTGCTCTACGATTCTGCTCTGCAAATCTCCCAAATTCAATCAGTCTGCTTTTACTACTTTCCAGCTCCAGTCCAAACTTTTCCATTCGTTCCTTTAACTCTTTATAGTATCTTTCAGCTTCTGACTTATATTGAAATCCTGCAACAAAATCATCCGCAAAGTTGACGAGAAAACACTCTCCCTGCATTTCCCTTTGCACCACCAGCTTAAACCACAGCGTCAGCACATGATGCATGTATATATTTGCAAGCATCGGACTCATTACTGAGCCTTGTGCCGAACCTTCCTCTGTTGGCTCGAATTCTCCTTGCTCCATTATTCCTGCTTTAAGGTATTTACGTATTAGCCACAATAAGTTCCTATCCTGTATATTCCATTCAAGGAACTTCATCATCCAATCATGGTCGATATGGTCAAAGAAACCTTTGATATCGGCATCTACGATATAGCTGATTTTTCCATAGCCTATCCGTTGGTATACTTCTTTTATTGCTTCGTGACACCCCCTATTCGGTCTGAATCCATACATGCAGTTTAGGAATCTCGGTTCATAAATAGCTCCCAGTATTTTCTTCACTGCCATTTGTACAATCTTATCTTCATAGGAAGCAATCCCTAATGGTCGTTTCTTTCCATTTCCTTTAGGTATATATACCCTCAGTGACGGAAGTGGCTTAAAGGATTTGTTTTTCAACCTCTGTACCAGTTCCTTGATATTTCTATCAAGGTTCTTCCCATACTCATCCTTAGTTACCTTGTCAATTCCGACTGCTTTGTTCCCATCTAATTCCTTATGGCATTGCTTTAGCATATCTTCATTTATCAAGTGGTACACTGATGTAAATATAGGATGTTTTGATGTTGCCGATATCTCAGCTATTCTTACTAATTTCGTTTCCATTATTTCCTCCGTCCCTGAGTACGGATAATGTGTCCTC
>ENA-UEQP01001868-UEQP01001868.1-human-gut-metagenome-genome-assembly--contig:-NODE-1868-length-17582-cov-3.451014_pt1 | contig 17582 bp, 15 predicted proteins | sample MGYA00242951_ERZ507951 | MGnify/ENA primary metagenome ERZ507951 (study PRJEB26167, sample SAMN06115539) | human gut metagenome | host: Homo sapiens | place: China:Shanxi | collected 2015-11-18...
TACTGATCGTCGCCTTGGTGGGCCGTTACCTCACCAACTAGCTAATCAGACGCGGGTCCATCTCATACCACCGGAGTGTTTTCACACTGTGTCATGCGACACCGTGCGCTTATGCGGTTTTACCAGTCGTTTCCAACTGCTATCCCCCTGTATGAGGCAGGTTACCCACGCGTTACTCACCCGTCCGCCACTAAATCGGCCGGAGCAAGCTCCAGCTTCAATCGTTCGACTTGCATGTGTTAAGCACGCCGCCAGCGTTCATCCTGAGCCAGGATCAAACTCTCATTAAAAAGTTTGTAAATCCTATGTCAGAAATCATACTAGCTTGTATTTTTCCTAACCATCTTTACTGTTATTGGTTTGTTGGATCTTTGATATCATCTCTGATCCGACGTTCTTGAAATTCTTGTTTGGAATTTCAGGGTTGTCATGTTGTTAATTTTTCAAGGTTCTTATAAAGCTCTGATACTAAGTATGTCTAACGGAGAAGGAGGGATTTGAACCCTCGCGCCGCTATTAACGGCCTACTCCCTTTCCAGGGGAGCCCCTTCAACCGCTTGGGTACTTCTCCAGTATCAAGCGCTTGAACTTTCATTATGTATGAAAGCCAGCGGAGAGAGAGGGATTCGAACCCTCGCGCCCTTTCGGACAAACGGTTTTCAAGACCGCCTCGTTATGACCGCTTCGATATCTCTCCAAGTTGTTTTTGTTCGTCGCCATCAACCGGCGACTTGTACATATTATCACTTTACCATCTTTGTGTCAACATCTTTTTCCAAAAAATTTGAAGCAATTTTTAAATCCTCAGGAGTGGTGATTTTCAGGTTCTCATACGCCCCCATTATCACCTTCGTTCTGACGCTGCTATAACGCTCCACTATCATTGTGTCATCCGTTATAACCTGACATTTGTCATGCGCCAGTCCATCATAACAGGTAAGCAGAAGTTCCCTGTTAAAACTCTGTGGAGTCTGAACCTGCCACAGCCTGGATCTATCAGGAGTATCCACTCCCATCTGATCCCCATCTACTATCTTGATGGTATCCTTCACAGGTACACCCACTGTACACGCAGAATATATCTTTACTGCATCTATAGAATCTGTGATGATTTTCTGGGTTATGCATGGTCTCGCACCATCATGGATGAGTACATACTTCGCACCATCCGCCGCAATAAGTCCATTATGTACGGAGTCATAGCGCTCTGCCCCACCGGTCACGATCTTCCTGACTTTGGTGATGTTGTACCTGTCTACTATGTCATTTCTGCAATATTCTACATAATCCTCACCTGTGACAAGGATTATGTCATCAACCGGACTGTCCTGAAAGGCCTTGAGCGAATAATACAGTACGGGATAATCCCCCAGCGTCATAAACTGCTTAGGTATATCGCTGTGCATCCTGCTGCCCTTTCCGGCTGCAAGGACTATTGCCGTGACCTTTACTTCATCCACTGTATCAAAGATTTCTATATTTGATTCCTTGTAATCAGCATTATCCGCATCGCCCATGTTCATCTTCTCCTTAGTAGTAGTCTGACACCATCACACACTTGACCAGGCTGGTTATCTCTCACCCAGCTTGAGGTTTGGTATGGCATTCAGATCCCATCCATGTCTTGTTCCATTTATGTATTCGTAGTATCCCGCCGCACCTATCATGGCCGCATTGTCCGTGCACAGTATCGGCGACGGATGATACAATGTAAGCCCAGCCTTCTCACAGGCCGCCTTCATGCTTGCTCTGAGAGCAGAATTGGACGCAACTCCGCCAGCTATGGCTATCTTATCCATATGGTATTCCTTTGCCGCAGCAACCGCATGCTCTGTGAGCACTTCCGTTACTGCTTTCTGGAACGATGCTGCCACATCGGCCTCATTGATCTGCTCGTCTCTCATATGAGCCTGATTGATATAGTTGAGCACTGCGGACTTCAGGCCACTAAAGCTGAAGTCATAGGCTGATTCTGCCACCTTTGCCCTTGGAAATTCTATAGCGTCAGGGTTGCCCTCCTTCGCCTTACGATCTATCTTCGGTCCTCCCGGGTAACCCAGTCCTATAGCCCTTGCTACCTTGTCAAATGCCTCTCCTGCCGCATCATCCCTGGTTATTCCCAGTATCTCAAACTTGCCGTAATCGACTACCTTTACAAGATGTGTGTGACCTCCTGACACAACAAGGCACATGAACGGAGGCTCAAGCTCCTTGTTCTCTATATAATTTGCTGCTATATGACCTTCTATATGATGCACACCAACAAGTGGTATATCTTTTGCAAATGCTATGGCCTTGGCTGCTCCCACACCAACGAGAAGAGCACCAACAAGCCCCGGTCCATATGTGACTGCAACCGCATCTATGTCATCCAGTGTGCACTCTGGCTCTTTGAGCGTCTGTCTTATGACCTGTGTAATCTTCTCTATTTGCTTTCGCGAAGCTATCTCCGGCACAACGCCTCCATAAAGTGTATGGATATCTATCTGTGAATATATTATATTTGACAGTACGTTTCTTCCATTCACAACAACCGCTGCGGATGTCTCATCACATGAGGATTCTATAGCCAGTATCTTTACATCTTTCTCCATAATTCATCTCACCTTTGTCGATCTATTCTACTCCTCCGAAAACTTGAGCGTTGTTGTCGTCCTGTCCTTTGCTGCAATAGTTCTCGGGAATATCTCTCTTATCTCATCCATAAACACCGCCGGTTTTGCCATCGACGGACTGTAATGTGTAAGCCACATCTCCCCCACATCTGCCTTTGCCGCTATGGCCGCAGCCTCCTGCATCATCATATGCTTATGCTCTATGGCTTTTATCTCTTTCTCCTTTTCGCCGTACATACCCTCGCATATGAACAAATCTGATCCGACTGCATACTTCTCTATAAGGGGGGTCGGTCTGGTATCTGTGCAGTATGTGAGCTTTAGGCCCTTGCGGTCAGGACCAAGCACCATATCAGGAGTATATATGTGTCCATCCTCCTCGTATGTGTTGCCCTTCTGCAAGCCATTCCAGTATTTCATTGGAATCTCATTCTCTCTAGCTCTATCTACGCTGAATTTTCCTGTTCTTGGAAGCGAAAGGGAATATCCATAACATGTCACATTGTGATTCACCCTGAATGCATCCACCCTGAGATCCTCCCACATAAAGCTCTCCTCAGCCTCCGAGAGCTCCTGGAACCTGATCTCAAACGGAAGCTCAGGCGCTATAACCCTGAGGGAATTGACTACCTTCTCAAGTCTCTTTGGGCCAACCATAAGAAGTGGCTCCGTTCTCTCGGCATTGCCTATCGTGAGCAGCAGCCCCGGCAATCCGCTTATATGATCTGCATGAAAATGTGTGAAGCAGATCACATCTATCTGCTTAAAGCCTATCATGCCCTGCTGACGCATTGAGGTCTGGGTTCCCTCTCCGCAGTCTATCAGCATCTCGTGTCCGTTATATCTGACCACGAGAGATGTAAGTGCCCTGTATGGCAGCGGCATCATCCCTCCGGTCCCCAAAAGACATACGTCTATCATCTTCTATCTCCATTTCTAAGGCAGAGTCTATATGCATACTCTATGCATACTCTGTCACATCATCTATCCTTGGAGGTATGACACATTCATTTACAAGTCTGTCGTAACAGTCCTCACACATCCTGAGTGTGTATTTTCTGCCATCCTTGCGCGAGAAATATCCCCACTCCTTCTGAATAAGGACGTAATCCTCCTTGTTATGCATATCTCCAAATACAATTATCCTTCCACACCTATTACATCTGATCTCACTCATATTTATCTCCTGTCCGACTGCATGCAGCCCTGTTATGAGTCTGATTATAAGCCAGATCCTTCACAGAATATACCGACAATGTTTTCCAGCCGTGCAAATGTGGTCTCCACGCACTGTATATTCTGCATATATCTATTACTACAACTGTTTTTGCATAACCAGACCATCCTCCACCGGTGAGTCGTAGTATTTTTTTCTTGTAGAAATTTTTATAAATCCAAACTGCTCATACATAGCTATCGCAGCAGCGTTGGATTCCCTGACTTCCAGAAATATGCTCTGCACATTCCTGTCCTTGCAGTCATCGATCATGGCTTCCATCAGCTTACAGCCGATGCCACGACGTCTTGATCCGGCATCCACTGCTACCCTGAGCAGATCTGCACTGTCACACACCGCCGAATATATGATATAGCCGGCGATTTCTCCTTCAGAAGTCTCAAGGATCTTGACATGATCGTATGTCCCCTGTATAGATGAGGACACCATCTCCTCATTCCACGGATGCGAAAACACCGCCATCTCAAGTGTAGCTATCCCGGCCAGGTCTTTCATATCTGCCAGTCTCGGGCGTACATGGGAAAAACAGCTATTCATGTCCATCATTCTCCAGTTTTGCCTTTTCAGCTCTCTCCCGCTCTGCCTGTGACTGTCTGAGATATTCAGGGGCAAATGTATCCCCCTCCTCATACTGTCCGGCTGCATATCTCACCTGGGCTGCGGCTGCCACCGAGCCAGCTCTCTGCTTATTCATGTGTGCCGGAGCAAATGCGTAGTCTGCCGTCATCTTCTCTTTTAAAACATCAGCATACACATCTATTCCATCTCCCACAAATATAACCTTTTCCCCTCTCTCATTGAGTTGGTCTATAAGGTCAGCAATATCCATAGGAGTCTGATCCATTATCGTCTCAAGCCTGTCATCACTGTTAAAACTGTAAAGTCCCGTATACACCTGTTTTCTTCTCGCGTCCATGATAGGGCAGATAAGTCTGTCAGTTCCCCACACATTGTATGCAAGCCCCTCAAGTGTCGGCACCGCAATAACCGGTATATTCCATGCAAGTGCAAGTCCCTTGACCGTCGCTGAGCCTATCCTGAGTCCTGTAAATGATCCCGGTCCGGCAGCAACAGCCAGCGCATCAAAGCTCTCTTTGTCCGTCTCTGTCATCTTCACGATCTCTTCCAGCATAGGAAGCAGTGTCTGGGAATGTGTCTTCTTGTAGTTGGTTGTATATTCAGCTATCAAATTATTGTTCTCGACTATGGCAACGCTCGCCACAAGTCCTGAGCTGTCAAATGCTAAGATCTTCATATCTGATCATGCCTCTCTTCTATCGTAATACGCCTGTAATCAAGGCCCTTTGAAAGGTCCTTCTCTATATCGATTCTGGTGTATGTGCCAGGTAATATCTCCTCAATGAGGTTAGCCCACTCTATAAGACATACTCCATCTCCATACACCATCTCATTGTAGCCTATCTCATCCATCTCGTCCACATCGCCGATCCTGTACACGTCAAAATGATACAGAGGCAATCTGCCCTCGTCATACTCCTTCACAATAGTGAAAGTAGGGCTGTTCACCACTTCAGTGATTCCAAGTCCAGCTGCCACCCCCTGGGATATTATCGTCTTGCCAACTCCCAGATCTCCATATATACAGTACACCTGGCCAGGAGCTGCATTCTGTCCAAGCTGCACTCCTGCATTGTAGGTTTCTTCCTTGCTATTACTCTCTATGACCATATTCTCTCCTGTCTGTCATACATATGTGTTCTCTCCGATATTCCGGAACTATTCTGTTAACTCTAAAGATTGAGCGTGATCTTCCTGCCTTTTGCTTCAAATGGTCTGTATGCAACACCAGCCATGTCAAACATTTTCTTGGAGGCTATGGTGCTCTCTGTCATCGCATACTTGTCTGACATATACACTACTTCCTTTATACCGCACTGAATAATAGCCTTGGCACATTCATTGCACGGGAACAGAGTAGAATATATGATCGCATCCTTGAGATTGCCACCTCTGTAATTAAGAATAGAGTTCAGCTCCGCGTGGCATACATAGAAATATTTGTTGTCAAGCGGGGCTCCGGACTTTCCCCACGGCATTGTGTCATCGTCGCATCCTGCCGGCATACCATTATATCCCATGGACAGAATTCTGTTGTTCTTGTCCACTATACACGCGCCAACCTGCGTTGACGGGTCTTTGCTTCTCTCTGCCGACATCATCGCAATGCCCATAAAATACTGATCCCACGATATGTAATCTGTTCTCTTCATACCCTGACTCCTTTCAATTTCTTTTATGTTCCCCTTATCTACGGGTGCAGACGCATGAAAGGCGCTCCGCGCGGCGTCTGCTTCATCATAAGGAATCCCCCGCCTTAACGGCGGTTCCCCCTTATGATAATATAAGCCGGAGTTTCCCCCGGCGTATATTGTAAGGTCCTGCAGAACAGAACTTCATATGATTCTGTTAGAATTAACGATCGCCGAGTGCGAACTTGTCATGGATCGCGTTCATTGCGCGCTCTGTATACTGCTCGTCGCTGAGGACTGTAACTCTGATCTCTGATGTTGAGATCATTCTGATGTTGATATTCTCATCATAAAGAGCCTCGAACATCTTGGCTGCAACACCTGCATTTGACTGCATTCCTGCACCAACGATAGAAACCTTTGCAACATTCTTGTTGACATCTATGCTCTCAAACTTGCCTATGTTGTTCTTGATGATCTCCTCTGCTTTGTCTGCATTCTCATCACTACATGTGAATGTAATATCCTTTGTTCCATGTCTTCCTACTGACTGCAGTATCATATCTATATTGATGTCATTCTTTGCAAGCAGGTTGAAAAGCTTGAATGCAACACCCGGTGTGTCCTCTAATCCTACAACTGCCACTCTCGCTGAATCTGCATCCGCTGCAACTCCACTAACTAACATCTTCTCCATTCCAGTATCCTCCTTAACTATTGTACCCTCTGAAAAATTGAGACTTGAACGAACAACCAGCTGAACGCCGAACTTCTTTGCAAGCTCAACTGAACGGTTGTGCAGAACGCCTGCTCCAAGTGTAGCAAGCTCAAGCATCTCATCGTATGTTATCGTATCCAGCTTACGTGCGGTCTTTACCTTACGTGGATCTGCTGTATATACTCCATCCACATCTGTGTATATCTCACACGCATCAGCGTTAAGTGCCGCTGCAAGTGCAACAGCCGTTGTATCTGAACCACCACGACCAAGAGTTGTGTAATCGTCATACTTGTTAATTCCCTGGAATCCTGTGACAATAACTATCTTTCTCTGCTCCAGCTCATGTCTTATTCTCTCAACATCGATTCTCTTCAGACGCGCATTGCCATACACTGAAGTTGTATGCATTGCCACCTGGAATGCATTCAGAGAGATTGCAGGAACTTTAAGAGCATTCATAGCCATAGCCATAAGCGATACGGACATCTGTTCACCTATTGTAAAAAGCATATCCATCTCTCTCTTAGGTGGATTCTCATTTACCTGCTTAGCCATATCTATCAGCTCATCTGTGTATTTACCCATCGCAGACAGAACTACGACTACGTCGTTCCCCCTCTGCCAGTCCTCAATACATCTTTTGGCCACGTTAAAGATTCTTTCGGTATTTCCAACAGAAGTACCACCAAACTTCTTTACTATTAACATATTGTCCTCCTGATCGCTCATTTGAAAATTTGTATATTTAACTCTTCACCGGAGCGGTCCGGTAAAAAGAAATAAGCCTTTTGTAAAATACCGCAATTCCACTAGGATTGCAAGGTCATTGAATAATATTGTACTAATCCAGCACTCTAAGAGCACTCTTGACACCAATCTTATTGCAACGTGCCTCAAATTCACCCTCTGTGATCACTGCTGTAACAAATGCCTTTTCATCGAGATCAGAATCGACATACTCAACATCACCAAATACCGCCTTGATGGCAGCCTCATCCTTCTCATCTGTTCTGACAAAGAATCTGCTCTCTGAGTCCGCAAATGTACCCATCTCAAGTTCTTCGTCCTCCCATATGATAGGAACATGTCTTCCCGCATTCTTCACTGCATCAATAACGTCTGATACAACCGCAGACGCTGTTGGAAGCTTTCCGGCGCCCTTGCCGTAGAACATTACGTCGTCAAGTGCATTACCATGTACAAGTATGCCATTGTATACATCATCTATCTTTGCCAGCGGATTGTCATGTGGAAGCATGACCGGGGCAACATATGAATATAGCTTGCCGTCTGTTTTTCTGGTTGTTCCGACAAGTTTTACAGAGTAACCCATCTTATCCGCATACTTGAAATCATCTGTTGTTATCCTGGTTATTCCCTCCATATGTATCCTGTTGTAATCCAGGTTCTTGCCATATACGAGAGATGTAAGTATAGCTATCTTTCTACACGCATCGCCACCCTCTACATCAGCCTCAGGATTGCGCTCCGCATATCCGAGCTCCTGTGCCTGCTTCAGCACTGTCGCATAGTCAGCCCCCTCTTTATCCATCTTGGTTAGGATGTAATTCGTTGTACCATTGAGTATTCCTGTGATCTCCGTAACATCATCCGCAGTTATGGATGTGTTAAGTGGTCTTATAACAGGAATTCCACCGCCTGCTGATGCTTCAAAGAAGAAATTGATATTGCCCTCTCTGGCAATCTTTATAAGCTCAGGTCCATGAACGGCCACAAGCTCCTTGTTGGAGGTTGCCACACTCTTGCCGGCAATCAGGCACTTCTTGACAAATGTATATGCAGGCTCAACACCTCCCATAACCTCCACAACGACGCTTATATCATCGTCGTTAAGTATATCTTCAAAATCATGGGTGAGAATGTTCTCGACAGGATCCCCAGGGAACTCCCTGAGATCAAGCACTCTCTTAACGTTTATCTCCTGTCCAGCTCTCTTGTTAACAATATCATGGTTGGTGTTAATCACTTCCACAACTCCTGAACCCACTGTACCATAACCTAATACTGCTATATTCACCATGTTTTTATCTCCTTCTTATCTCCTTTTTCTGCATAATAATGCAAGTTTAGTACGTCATTACTTTATCAGTATAAAGCGTCATTGTCAAAGACTAATTTCTTATCATCAAATGACTCTCATGTGCTGCTACACCTCAACCTTATTCACCCATTTGAGATAGGCTGTCATAAATCCATCAAGATCTCCATCGAGAACCGCCGATACATTTGAATTCTCATAGGCTGTACGTTTATCCTTGACCATGGTATACGGTTGGAGCACATACGATCTTATCTGACTTCCAAAACCATTGTCAGTTACCTCTCCGCGGATGTCTGAAATCTTCTCCAGATTCTCCTGTTTCTTCAAAAGATAAAGTTTGGACTTCAGCATCTGCATAGCCTTATTCTTGTTCATGAGCTGTGATCTCTCATTCTGACACTGAACAACTATACCGGTAGGATAATGTGTGATTCTGATGGCCGATGACGTCTTATTGATATGCTGGCCACCTGCACCGCTCGATCTGTAGGTATCTATCCTTATATCTTCATCCCTGATCTCTATCTCCAAATCCTGCTCTATATCCGGTATGACATCACAGGATGCAAACGAAGTCATTCTCTTGCCGGCCGAATTGAATGGTGATATTCTGACCAGTCTGTGCACTCCCTTCTCTGACTTGAGATATCCGTACGCATGCTGTCCATTTATCTGAATGGTCACAGACTTTATACCAGCCTCATCGCCCTCAAGGAAATCGAGCACCTCAACACTCATGCCGTGCTTTTCTGCCCATCTGGTATACATTCTGTACAACATACTCGCCCAGTCGCAGGACTCCGTTCCGCCCTCTCCTGAATGGAGTGTGAGTACCGCATTACAGTCATCAAACTCGTCAGTGAAGAGAAGATTTATCCTATACTCCTCAAATTCCTTCGTAAATATATCTATCTGCTCCCCTATCTCAGGCACAAGACTCGGATCATTCTCCTCCTCCGCCATCAGGATCAGTGTATCTATATCCACATAGTCATTCTCAAGCTTCTTATAGTTGTCAACCAGATCCTGAAGTCCCTTCAGTTCCTTCGATACCTCACGGGATCTGTCGATATCATCCCAGAAATCCGGCTGTTCCATCTCATAATTAAGCTTTGCTATTCTGTCTGTCTTGTTTTCAATGTCAAGGGATGACTTGACCTCCCCCAAGGGATCCCTATAGGAGGCCATCGTCGCCCTGAACTCATCCAATTCTATCACTTGGTTTCTCCTGTATCACGTATTTTTGCGTTCTTACCGCAGCAGTTCTTATACTTCAGACCGCTTCCGCATGGACAGAGATCATTTCTGCCTATCTTCTTGGCTTTCTTTACAGGTCCCCTTGACACTGTGTCATCCTTATTGGTTCCTGTAACCTTATTCACCTCTTCACGCTCAATCTTCTGCTCAACCTTTATTCTGAGAAGAAGCTTTACAGTATCCTCACGGATCGCTGCTGTCATGTCATTGAACATGTCATATCCTGCGAATTTGTATTCTACAACAGGATCTCTCTGGCCAAGTGATCTAAGTCCGATTCCCTGTCTCAGATTATCCATGTCGTCGATATGATCTGTCCACTTTCTATCTATAGTCTTGAGGAGTATAACTCGCTCGATCTCTCTCATCTGATCAGGATCACCAATCTCTTCCTCCTTGGCAGCATAGAGCTCAAGAGCTTCATTGTACAGTCTATCCTTCAGCTCGCTGATATCTGCCTTTTTGATCTCCTCTTCGGTAAGTGTAACCGGCTCAGCAAATGGAACTATGCCCCTTATCATGTCATCCAGCTCTACCTGATTCCAATCCTCAGGTGCTGTCTCTGATGAGCATACCTGATCTACTGCTGCATTTATATCATCCTTTATCATCTTGAGGATAACCTCGTGCATGTTCTCGCCGTCAAGAACTCGTCTACGCTCCTTGTAAATAATCTCTCTCTGCTCGTTGTTAACACGGTCATACTCAAGAAGATTCTTTCTTATGGCAAAGTTGTTACCCTCGATCTTCTTCTGTGCCTTCTCTACGAAGTTGGAAATAGTCTTATGCTCTATCTCCTCGCCCTCAGGTATCTTAAGGGTATCGTACACTGACATAACTCTCTCTGATCCGAAAAGTCTCATCAGATCATCTTCCAGTGACAGATAGAACTTTGACTCTCCCGGATCTCCCTGTCGTCCTGAACGTCCACGGAGCTGATTATCGATACGTCTGCTCTCGTGTCTCTCTGTACCGATGATCCTGAGTCCTCCGAGCTCTGCAACACCCTCGCCGAGCTTGATATCAGTACCACGTCCTGCCATGTTAGTCGCGATGGTTACCGCATTCTTCTGTCCAGCGTCTGCAACTATCTCAGCCTCAAGCTCGTGGAACTTGGCATTGAGCACCTTGTGAGGTATCTTTCTCTTGGACAGCATATGACTGAGTTCCTCTGATGCGTCGATATTGATCGTACCGACAAGCACCGGCTGGCCCTTTCTGTAACTTATATTAATCTGCTCAACGATCGCATTGAGCTTTTCTTTCTTAGTCTTAAATATAGAATCCGGCTGATCTATTCTCTGTATAGGTCTGTTCGTAGGAATGACAACAACGTCCATTCCATAGATCTCTCTGAACTCCTCTTCCTCTGTCTGGGCTGTACCTGTCATACCTGCCTTCTTGTCAAACATGTTGAAGAAGTTCTGGAATGTGATCGTTGCAAGAGTCTTGCTCTCTCTCTTGACCTTTACATTCTCCTTTGCCTCTATAGCCTGATGCAGACCATCTGAGAATCTACGTCCGGGCATGATACGTCCGGTAAACTCATCAACGATGAGTACCTCATCATCCTTCACCACATAATCTCTGTCTCTGAACATGAGGTTATGTGCACGGAGTGCCAGGATGATATTGTGCTGGATCTCCATGTTCTCAGGGTCTGAGAGGTTGTCAATATGGAAGAACTGCTCTACCATCTTCACACCATTTGCAGTGAGCATGACGTACTTGTCCTTCTCATTTACAAGGAAATCTCCATCCTCCTCTATCTCTGTCTTCATGAGCATATCCATCTTGGATATCTCTCCATCACCCTCACCTCGCTTCATCTGTCTCGCAAGGTAATCACACATCTTGTAGAGCTCTGTGGACTTGCCGCTCTGACCGGATATGATAAGAGGAGTACGTGCCTCATCGATAAGGACTGAATCCACCTCATCGATTACACAGTAGTGAAGATCTCTCAGAACAAGCTTCTCCTTGTAGATTACCATGTTATCTCTCAGGTAATCGAAACCGAGCTCGTTGTTGGTAACATATGTAATATCGCAGTTATACGCCTCACGTCTCTCGTCTGTTGTGGAACTATTGAGTATGATTCCGACCTTAAGTCCAAGGAATTCATGCACCTGCCCCATCCATTCAGCATCTCGCTTTGCCAGGTAGTCGTTGACAGTTACAACATGGACACCCTTTCCTTCAAGGGCATTCAGATAAGCAGGAAGTGTTGATACAAGTGTCTTTCCTTCTCCCGTTCTCATCTCTGCGATTCTTCCCTGATGGAGAACTATTCCTCCTATGAGCTGTACCCTGTAATGCTTCATTCCAAGTACACGGTATGCAGCCTCTCTCACAACCGCAAATGCTTCTACCAATATATCGTCTAACGTCTCGCCGGCAGCAAGTCTGTCCTTAAACTCTTGTGTCTTGCCCCTCAGCTCTTCATCTGAAAGTGCCTGCATCTTCTCGTCGAGTGCCTCTATCGCATCAACTATAGGATTGATCTTTTTCAATTCCTTCTCGCTGTGCGTTCCAAATATTTTCTCAAACAAACCCATGTTGTTTTTGACCTCCTAGCTATCGTTATTCAGGGTACATTCTAACATCATATGACATTTATATCAAGCAAAAAGGAGACCTTCTATAACCGAAAGTCTCCTTTAAAATACTATATTCAATTATCATCGGCACTTATATTAACCGTGCTTTTGCCAATATCTGATCTTAATATTCAGGCTCGATGATTCCGTATGTGCCGCCCTTTCTCTTGTATACGACATTGACCTCATCTGACTCTGCATTCCTGAATACATAGAAATTATGTCCAAGCAGATCCATCTGGATACATGCATCCTCTGGATACATAGGTTTTACTTCGAACTTCTTAGTTCTCACGATCTTGATATCGTCATCATCCTCAACGTCCTCATCGACAAATGCATCGTTCAGGTATGCTACATTCTGCTCCTTGTCAATGAGCTTCTTACGATGCTTGGTAACCTGTCTCTCAATAACCTCTACAACGAGATCGATCGAAACATACATGTCATCACTAACCTGCTCGGCTCTGATGATATGTCCCTTCATAGGAATCGTTACCTCTATCTTCTGTCTATCTTTCTCAACGCTGAATGTGACCTGTGCGCCAGTATCAGCCGCAAAGTACTTCTCAAGCTTTGCGAGCTTGTCCTGTACTGCATTTCTAACTTCAATGTTCTTACCGCTGATTATGTAATTCATGATGCCCAACTCCTTCTTTTTTGGATATGATCCAAATTGATATGACCATTATACCACAACGAGTCTTTTTTTCAATATATTTGACGTATTTTTATGTGCATATTGACAACTTTATTTATTTTCGCCGTCATGTTTTCGCCATTTTACACAAAAAGCGCACATGTATACCATGTGCGCTTCAATGTATTCATTATACCCTATTATATACAGCTTGTCTACTGTCCTATGATTCTGACTGCACAGAGCGGATCTCTGTAGAATGCAGAGGATATCTTGATACCGGTCTCCTCTGTGCTGGCATGTACTATCATTCCGTCTCCGATATATATAGCGCAGTGCTCTATAGAGCTGTCTCCATAGAAAAGTATGTCTCCAGGCTCAAGACTTGAAGTGTCTACTCTTGTTCCATACTGTGACTGTGCTCCCGCTGAGTGTGGAAGTGAATATCCAAACTGAGCGTATACAGCCATGACAAAGCCTGAACAGTCAGCTCCATCCGTAAGGCTCGATCCGCCATATACATATGGATTACCCACAAACTGTGTTGCAAAGTTCGCAAGGTCTATTCCTGTCTGGCCGCTCGGTGCCACTACATTGTTCTGTGAATCGTCTGAATCGCTGCTGTCAGATGATGTGTCGTCTGATGTATCCGATGACTGATCTGCAGAATCTGTATCCGGCTGGTCTGGCGTGTAGGAATCATCCTCTGTGCTCTGGCTGTCATCTGATGCGTCCTCAGCTTCTGCCTCGTCTGCGCTCTCCTGTTCCTGTCTTGCCTGCTCCTCTGCCGCCTTTTCTTCCGCAGCCTTCGCATCAAGCTCTGCCTGGATCTGCTCCATGGACTTGGCAGTTGCAAATGCATATGTATCATCTACAAATTCAGTGCTGACATAACCATTCGTCTCGTCGTCAAGTGCTATCTGCACCCATTTGTCATCCTGTGATATGACATCAAAGCTCTGGCCTGATCCAACCTGTGTTATACAGTCGGAGTTCACATCAGCCTCTGTTCTTACGTTGAGTGTCTCTGTATTGACAGTTACCTGCTTCGGACAGTTCGCCTCGGCATAGGCTCCCGCATCATCTCCAAAAAGAAGCAGGTCATTCCTTATGTATCCTGTACAGTCACCTGATGTGACCTTGGTCCACTCCTTGCCCTTCTTCTCTATGGTTGCTATTCCATTGTTCCCTATGATACCAACTACATCTGAATCAGTTCCGGCTCCCGATCTTATATTCACATAATCCTCGGTGGCAACAAGACACTTATCCTTGAAATCAGGATATTTCACCTTGTTCTCTTCGCTTGTCTTGTCCTTCTTGGTCTCCGCAGCATTCTTTCCTGCGGATGCTGTAGTCTTCTGTGCATCTGTGGACGTTGCCGCCTTTGCAGCATCGCCTGCGTTTTTATCATTGCCCGCAAGGGTGTTAGCATATCTGTCAAATGCAGATGAAATACCTACAGGTGAATCGCTGTATACCTGTCCCGCGCTCACCGAACATCACCGATGATTGAATTCTTTGTAATTTCCATTATAAAAAACCTCCTGTGCTGATCTTAACGCAACAATTATTGCATCTTTGTTACAAATCTATTGTAGTATAGCAATAATGATTACATTTGTCAACACAAGAGGCGTTGTTTTATACATTTGTATTTATTTTTTGTTACATATTTGTTACATGTGCTAGTTTGAAATTACAACTCCATCCTCGCCATTTACAGTAACTATAGAGCCCGACTTAAGGATCTTAGTCGCGTTCTGTGCACCCAGGATAACAGGTATGTCACGGCTGAGTCCGACTATGGCAGCATGTGAATTGCCCCCGTTCTTCTCACACACGATCGCAGATGCAGTCTTGAGCTGATCAATGATCCTGTTGCTGGTCTCATTTATGACGATTATGTCTCCATCCTTATAGTTCTTGATGAGCTCATCCTCTGACTCGCATACACAGAGCGGTGCGGTTGCAGATCTCTCATTTATAGAGAAGCCCTTTACAAGGATATGTCCTACAACGTGTACCTTTATCAGGTTTGTCGTGCCGGTCACACCAAGTGGGACTCCGGCGGTGATTACAGTCACCTCACCGTCCTTAACATAGCCGTGCTTCTTTGCCGCATCAACAGCATGCTCGAAGAGATCGTCAGTGTTGTTCTCCTCACCTATAAGAAGAGGCTGAACTCCCCATGAAAGATTGATCTGTCTGGCAACCTTCTTAACAGGGGTACATCCGATGATCGGACATTTTGGTCTGTACTTTGAGAGCATTCTCGCTGTCTTTCCTGACTTGGTAACAGTGATGATGGCTGCCGCTGCAAGGTCTATGGCCGTTGTACATGTCGCATGTGATATAGCACTCGTTATATCAGGATTCTGCACCGCATCCCTGTTGAAGAATCTCTTGTTGTAATCTATGTCTCGCTCTGCTCTCTCTGCGATGGTCTTCATGGTGTGAAGAGCCTCAACCGGATACTTGCCCGCTGCGGTCTCTCCTGAGAGCATGATTGCACTTGTTCCGTCATATATGGCATTTGCAACATCTGTCGCCTCTGCTCTGGTAGGTCTTGGATGTATCATCATGGAGTCAAGCATCTGTGTAGCTGTTATGACCTGCTTGTCCGCATTGTATACCTTCTTGATGATCATCTTCTGGATGATAGGCACATCCTCAAGAGGTATCTCAACACCCATATCTCCTCTTGCGACCATGATTCCATCGGACACTCTGATTATGTCGTCTATATTGTCAACGCCCTGCATATTCTCAATCTTGGCGATGATATTGATATTGTCACACTCAAACTCGTCAAGGATCTTCCTGATCTCAAGTATATCGTCGGCTGATCTTACAAATGATGCAGCGATGAAATCGAAATCATTCTCAATACCAAAGATTATATCCGCCCTGTCTACATCGCTTATGTATGGCATGGTGAGGTTAACTCTTGGAACATTTACACCCTTGTGGTTTGATACAGGTCCGCCATTCTCCACGCGGCACACGATATCTTTATCAGTAACCTTCTCTATCTTCATATTTATAAGGCCGTCATCGATGAGTATGGTATCTCCCGGCTTGACATCGTTCACAAGATTCTTGTATGTAATGGATACCTTTGCCTGGTCGCCCACCACATCCTCTGTCGTCAGTGTAAATGTCTGTCCTTCTACGAGTTCAACCTTGCCCTCCTTGAAGTCCCCAACCCTTATCTCCGGGCCCTTAGTATCAAGCAGTGTTGCAACCGGAAGTCCAAGCTCCTCACGAAGCTTCTCCACTCTGTCCTTGTTCTTCCTGTGCTGGGCATGATCACCATGAGAAAAATTGAATCTGGCAACATCCATACCCTCGATCATGAGCTTTCTGAGCACCTCATCATCGTCCGTCGCCGGTCCCAATGTACAAATTATCTTTGTCTTTCTCAAATTCATATGAATACTCCTCCTACTGTTTTATATATTGTATTTGAATGTGTTCTATAATTATTTACCTTTGCTCATACTGGGCAAATTCCTGCGCCAGATCATTCTGTTCTACCTGTGCCGGACCTTCCTGTGGATCGTCATCCGGGGTATTCTTATGATACTGCGATACAGCGGCAAATATGTATATCACAGATATGAAAAGCGCCAGCATCCCCATCGTTCTCTTCGCCGGCCATATGTATGTTGCAATGACCATCATGAGGAAATACCATAATAACCTTATATATATGGCAGATTTGTAAATAGTGCCAAATGATACCTCTATCTTCTTCATGGATGCCGCTATCAGTCCCGCTACCGTTATGAGCAGTGACCAGAACAACGTGAGCACAAATCCAACAATTATCTGAAATACCCATGCAAGCACAAGCACTGGTGTGTCGAGCTTATTTATGAGATCGATCACATCCTGCTTTGTAACAGCCTTGAATCCATATGTCTCATTCAGGGATTCATATATATCCTTACATCTTATGATCTGTGTTCTTCCTGAGTTATATGTGAGTATCTCATCCGCTGATATGATGAATACGGTACGATACCCGCCGTCTGCAGCAAGGTCTCTTGCAACAGCTTCATCCACTTTCGTCTTCGATGTGTCGATCTTTATGTAGGACATGTTCTCATCATCCGACCAATCGAATGTCCCATCGTAGTAAAAACCATCTCCGGTCAGTGAAAAATCCTCCATATTCCGGTCTATCCTGTCCGCAAACCTTCCGCCGCCAAACAACTGGTTATATGGAATAAAG
>ENA-UEQP01001875-UEQP01001875.1-human-gut-metagenome-genome-assembly--contig:-NODE-1875-length-17554-cov-3.777365_pt1 | contig 17554 bp, 19 predicted proteins | sample MGYA00242951_ERZ507951 | MGnify/ENA primary metagenome ERZ507951 (study PRJEB26167, sample SAMN06115539) | human gut metagenome | host: Homo sapiens | place: China:Shanxi | collected 2015-11-18...
TCATACTCCGTCACGCCGAAAAACTCGGCTACAATTTTTCGCGCGTTATACCTTTGGCGATTATCACCAAAGGTTTCAACTGCCGCATTTCGCTGTCCGCAGCGGTTTCGTGCGTCCAGCAAGGCTTTATATGCCTTGCCGCGTTCGATGATCGTCACGCCCTGCCGCCGCAGAAGATTCGTTGCGATTGCAATGCTGATGGCACGCTGATCGTTGACGGTCATGACTGTTGCGGGAATGTCTGCCCAGCCTGCCAGCCTTGCCGCCTCCGTGCGGTTATGCCCGGCCAGAATCTCGAATTCATCCGTTCCTGCAATGGGACGAACCAGAATCCGCTCATACACACCGTTCTCCTTCAATTCTTCCGCAAAGGCTTCCAGCTTGGCGTGAGGATAGGGATGAAAGCCAATGTCGGCGGTAAAGAACGGGCGCAGCTTGCAGATTGGCACGTCACGAAATTGTGTTTCCGTCTGCGGCACCGGCATCTGAAAGATCTGCGCATACGCCGCGTCGCCGGTCTGCTGCTCGGATGCCTGCTGGGTCGCGCTCATGCGCCTGCGCAGCATCTCGTTCATGTTCGCTCTAGCCAAGCCGCAGCACCTCCGAGGCGAGATTCCGATATGATTCCGCTGCAGGATTACCCGGCTCGTAGTCCAGAATGCGGTCCACGAGGGCGAAGGGATACCGGTGGGGCAGGATGGCCGCGATCTCCTCGCTGGTCAGGCTGTTTGCGTTTTCACGCACGGTGCGGGGTTCTGCCATCGCTCAGCCCTCCCACTTCTTGAAGGCCAGGCAGGCGTTGTGTCCGCCGAAGCCCAGGCTGTTGCTCAGAGCGTACTCCATCTTCATCTCACGGCCCACATTCGGCACATAGTCCAGATCGCACTCCGGGTCGGGCTGCTCGTAGTGGATGGTGGGGGGCGCGAACTGGTCGCGGAGGGCCAGTGCGGTGAACACGGCCTCGATGCCGCCTGCGCCGCCCAGCAGATGGCCGGTCATGCTCTTGGTGCTGACGACGGCGATGTCCTTAGCGTGGTCGCCGAAGACGGCGTGGATGGCAGCAGTCTCGCAGCTGTCGTTCATATGGGTGCCGGTGCCGTGGGCGTTGATGTGGTCGATCTGCTCGGGGGCAATGCCGCCGTCCTTGAGGGTCAGCTTCATGCAGCCGATGGCACCTGCGCCGCCGGGTGCGGGAGCCGTGAAGTGGTAGGCGTCGCAGTTGGCGCCATAGCCCACGACTTCGGCATAGATGTGTGCGCCGCGGGCCTTGGCGTGCTCCAGCTCTTCCAGCACCAGCACGCCGCTGCCCTCGCCCATCACAAAGCCGCCGCGCCGTGCGTCGAAGGGAAGGCTGGCTGCATCAGGGTCCGCAGCAGTGGAGAGAGCCTTCATGCTGGTAAAGCCGCCGATGCCCAGCGGGCTGATGCAGCTCTCGGCACCGCCGCAGACCATGACCGGCTCGTAGCCGTCGCGGATGCGGTGGAACGCATCGCCCACAGCGTTGGTGCCGCCGGCGCAGGCCGTCACCGGGCAGGTACACATCCCCTTGAGGCCGAAGCGGATGGCGATCTGTGCTGCCGCCATGTTGGCGATAGCCATGGGGACGAAGTAGGGGCTGACCTTCTCCATCCCCTTTTCCTCGCCGCGGCTGTGCTGTTCCTCGATGGTGGGCAGACCGCCGATGCCGCTGGACACGATGACGCCGATGTTCTCGGCCTCGGCTTCGCAGTCGATGCCGCTGTCCTGGATGGCCTCAGCGGCAGCGCCCAGCGCCAGCAGGGTGAAGCGGGCCATCTTGCGGGCTTCCTTTTTATCCACGACGGTCTCGGGGTCGAAGCCCTTGACCTCGCCTGCCAGCTTGCACTTGAACTCGCTGGTGTCGAACTGGGTGATGGGGCCGATGCCGCACTTACCTGCGCGGGCTGCAGCCCAGCTGTCGGCGGTGTTATTTCCAAGAGGGTTCACGGTGCCAAGACCGGTGATGACGACTCTGCGTTTTTCCATAGAAAAAGCTCCTTTTTACATTGCCATGCCGCCGTCCACACAGAGCACCTGCCCGGTGAGATAGCTGCTTTGTTCGGCGGCGAAGAAGGCCACCGCGTTTGCCACATCCTCCGGCTGTCCGGCGCGTCCCTCCGGGATGGTCTTGCACATCTCGGTGCGGACAGCCTCCGGCAGAGCGGCGGTCATATCCGTGGCGATGAAGCCGGGGGCCACCGCGTTGACGGTGACGTTCCGGCTGGCCAGCTCCTTGGCGAGGCTCTTGGTCAGGCCGATGAGGCCCGCCTTGCTGGCGGAATAGTTGGTCTGGCCTGCGTTGCCCCGCAGACCCACCACGCTGCTCAGGTTGACGATGCGGCCATAGCGCTGGCGCACCATCCGGCGTGCGGCCTCCTTGCAGCAGAGGAACGCACCCTTGAGGTTGGCGTTCAGGACGGTGTCAAAGTCCTCCTCGGAAAGGCGGAGGATGAGGTTGTCGCGGGTGACGCCCGCGTTGTTGACGAGAATATCCACCCGGCCAAAGGCATTCACTGCTTCTTCGAACAGCTTCTTGCAGCCCTCGGCAGTGGAGACGTCGGCCTGCACGGTGACGGCCTCGACGCCAAGCTCTTTGCACAGTGCGGCAGTCTCGGCGGCAGCGGCCTCACCGTGGCAGTAGTTGACCACCACGTTGCAGCCCTGCTTTGCCAGCGCAACACAGACAGCCCGGCCGATGCCCCGGCTTCCGCCGGTAACGACGGCGGCACGGGTCAGCTTTTCTTCGCTCATGCCTGTGCCTCCTTCCAGCTGGTGAGGAAAGCTTCCAGCTCTTCTGCCGTCTCGACAGCGGTGCAGTGGACGTCTGCGCCCAGCGTCTTTTTCACGAAGCCGCTCAGGGCCTTGCCCGGGCCGACTTCGAGAATGTCGGTGACGCCCAGCTCGCCCAGACGGCGGAGGGTATCCTCCATGTAGACGCTGCTCTGCACCTGCTTTTCCAGCAGAGCGGGGATGCTGTCGCTGTCTGCCTTTTCGTGGCCGAGGCAGTTGAAGAGGACAGGCGTCTCCATCTCGCCGAAATGCTCAGACGCAAAGCGCTTTGCCAGCGCGTCACCGGCGGGGTGCATCAGCTTGGTGTGGAAGGGGCCGCTGACCTTCAGCGGGATGCAGCGGCGTGCGCCTGCGGCTTTTGCCAGCTCAGCGGCCTTTTCCACGGCGGCTTTTTCGCCGCCGATGACCAGCTGGCCCGGGCAGTTGTAATTGCAGATCTGCACACAGCCCAGAGCGGACGCCTCTTCGCAGCACTTTGCCAGTGCATCGCGGTCAAGGTTCATCACAGCGGTCATGCCGCACTCGATGCCCTTGGCGGCGTCGGCCATGGCCTTGCCGCGGAAGGCGGCCAGCTCCACAGCCTGCTTGGCCGTGAAGACACCGGCGGCTTCCAGCGCGGAGTATTCGCCCAGCGACAGACCGGCCAGATCGTCGGCCTTGACGCCGTTTTCCTTCAGGACAGCCGTGACACCGGCGGCGAAGGCCACCATGCAGGGCTGGGTGTACTGAGTCAGATTCAAAACGCCTTCCGGGTCGTCGAAGCAGACGCTCTCCAAATCAAAGTCAAGGTCTGCGGCGTTGAACGCCTCCCGGAACGCGGGGTATCTCTCGTAAAGGTCTTTGCCCATGCCGGGGTGCTGAGAGCCCTGACCGGCATACAGAATGGCAAGCTTCATTGGTGTTTCCTCCAATCATCCATCAGTTCATCCATCAGCTCCCGGACACTGCGCATCCGGTCGAGACGGCCCACGTTGGCCCCGCAGAAGAAGAGTCCCTCTTCCACATTGCCCTTCACGGCCTCGATGAGGGCGTGGGTGATGCAGTAAGGCACCTTGGCCGGCTCACAGGCTTTGAGGCAGCGGGCGCAGTGCTTCGGCGGGAAGCGCAGACCCTGTTCAAGCTTCTGCACCAGCGGAGTGGCCAGCGCACGGCCCGGCATTCCCACAGGGCTGTGGATGATGCGCACATCTTCGGGCCTGGCCGCCAGCAGGACGTCTTTATAGGTCTGGCTGGCGTCGCACTCGTAGGTGGGGATGAAGCGGGTGGCGAGCTGTGCGCCCGCAGCACCCATTTTAGTATAGTGGGCGATGTCCTCGCCCGTGTAGACACCTCCGGCCACGAAGACCGGGATGTCGTGGCCGAACTGAGCCTCGAAAGGCTTCACCTCGGCCAGCACTTCGGGCAGGATCTTGTCGAGGGTCTGGCATTTTCCGGCCAGAAGCTCTTCTTCCGAAAAGCCCAGATGCCCACCAGCCTTGCAGCCCTCGATGACCACGAAGTCGGCGGTGCGGTTGAAGGCTTTTGCCCACCGCCGGAGGATGAGCTTTGCAGCACGTCCGCTGGACACGATGGGTGCCAGCGCAACGTCAGCTCTTTCCACCAGGCCGGGCAGCTCCAGCGGGAGGCCCGCACCCGATACGATGGCATCCACACCTGCCTCCACAGCCGTGCGGACGGCGTCGGCGTAGTTCTGGGTGGCGACCATCGCGTTGATGGCCACCAGTCCCGCGCCGCCTGCGATCTCTTTCGCTTTGGCGATCTCTTTTTTCAGCGCACGGAGATTCGCTGCGCAAGGGTCGCGGGCAAAATCGGGTTCGCGGTAGCCTGTGTCGGCGGTGGAGATGCACCCCATGCCGCCGCAGGCCGCGACCGCACCGGCCAGCCCGCCGAGGGAGACGCCCACGCCCATGCCGCCCTGTAAGACAGGCACGGCCAGCGGCTTGCCTGCGAGGGTCAGCATAACTCGCTCAGCGAATGCATCCGCTGCCTCCCGCTCTCCCACAGCTCGTCGAGGATCTCAGCCACAGGCCGCACCTCGTGGAGCATACCGGCCACCTGACCGGCCATCAGACTGCCTGTAGCGGTGTCGCCCTCAAAGACGGCGCGCCGCAGACTGCCCAGCGTGTATTTTTCCAGCTCCATCTTGTCGGCACCGGCCTTTTCCTGCCGGACATACTCGCGGCTCATCCGGTTTTTCAGCACACGGACGGGGGTGCCGCCGATACGGCCGGTGACGATGGTGTCGCTGTCCTTGGCGCGCAGAAGCGCGGCCTTGTAGTTCTCGTGGACGGGGCATTCCTCACTGACCAGCAGGCAGGTACCCACCTGAACGCCGCAGGCACCCAGTGCGAAGGCTGCGGCCAGCTGGCGGCCATCGGCGATGCCGCCCGCCGCGATGACGGGGACATCTACAGCATCCACCACCTGGGGGACAAGGGCCATGGTGGTCATCTCGCCCACATGGCCGCCGCTCTCGGTGCCTTCGGCGATGACGGCATCCACGCCCAGAGGGGCAAGGTGCTTAGCCAGAACGGCCGCCGCCACCACGGGGATGACCTTGATACCGGCTTCCTTCCACATGGGGATGTACTTGCCGGGGTTGCCCGCGCCGGTGGTGACGACCTTGACGCCCTCTTCCACGACGATTTTGGCAAACTCGTCGGCCTGGGGGTGCATCAGCATGATGTTGACGCCAAAGGGCTGGTCGGTCAATGCCTTGCAGCGGCGGATGTTCTCCCGCAGGGTATCCCCATCCCGCATTCCGCCCGCGCCGATGAGGCCCAGGGCCCCCGCATTGGAGCAGGCGGCCGCAAGCTCGCCGGTGGCGGTGTTGGCCATACCGCCCTGAATGATGGGGTATTTCGTGCCTAATATCTCGTTGAGTAATTTCATATCGTTTCCTTCGTCCAACCTCTCCGTAAAGGCTCTCCCTTTGGGAGAGCTGGCGCGCAGCGCCTGAGAGGGCAAGCCCGCTGACCAAGAAACGTCAGCATCTTGATAGTATCCCTTTTCCAAAGAGTCTGCTTATCGCTGTGCGGCGGTTTTATCTTTACCAGCCTTGCCCTCTCCGTCACCTTCGGTGACACCTCTCCCAAAGGGAGAGGCTTTATAAGTAACCAGCATCCCGCCCCAGGTCAATCCGCCGCCGAAGCCGATGCAGGATACCTTCTGCCCGGCTTTGAGCAGACCGGCTTCGGCCATCTCGTTGAGGGCCACCGGGATGCTGGCCGCGCTGGTGTTGCCGTGGCGGTCCATGTTCTTGTAGAACTTTGCGGCGTCGGCGTGGAGCGCTTTTACACAGTGATCGATGATGCGGCTGTTGGCCTGATGGCAGACCACCCAGTCCACATCGTCCAGCGCCAGCTGCGTCTCGTCCAGCACCGCGTGCAGACAGCGGGGCAGCGCGTCCACCGCAAAGCGGAAGACGGCACGTCCGTCCATGCTGATGGGGGCCGAACCGGTGCGGCAGGGGCCTCCTGCGTGGATAGCCTCGTCGCCCCGTGCGCCCAGCGTGATCGCAAACGGTGCGTCGCACAGTTCAAAAATCGCTGCGCCCGCACCGTCGCCGAAGAGCACACAGGTGGAGCGGTCGGTCTGGTCCATGAGGCGGGACAGCGCTTCGCAGCCCACCACGAGGGCGTACCGTCCACCCAGCGTCGCCATCAGGCCGCGGGCCACGGCGGTGCCGTAGATGAAGCCCGAGCAGGCGGCGTTGACATCCAGCGCGGGGCGGTTTTCGGGCAGACTCAGCGCCCGCTGCACCTGACAGGCCACACTTGGGGTGGCGTCAGGTGCCGAAAGGGTAGCGCAGACACAGCAGGCAATATCCTGCGGCGAAAGACCACTGCGCTCCAGCGCCTGCTTTGCCGCCGCGATGGCCAGCGTGGCGGCGGATTCTTCCTCCGTACACCAGTGGCGGGCGCGGATGCCGGTGCGGGTGGTGATCCACTCGTCGCTGGTGTCCACGGTGCGGCTCAGCTCTTCATTGGTGACCGTGCGGCCGGGCAGAGCTCCGCCGGTGGCGATCAACTGCAAACCGTTCATGCTCGTTTCGCTTCTCCGATCTGACGAAATTTTTTGTACCGCTGGTCGGCCAGTGCCTTGCCGCTCATCTTGCAGAGGGCGGTGAGGTGGTTTTTCAGGGCCGTATCCATGGCGGCAAACAGGGCCGCGTGGCTGCGCTGTGCGCCGCCCACAGGCTCCGGGATGATCTCCTCGACGATGCCGTCCTTGTAGAGGTCCTGTGCGGTCAGCTTCATGATCTCGCAGGCTTCGCCGCTGCGGGAGGAATCCTTCCACAGGATGCTGGCGAAACCCTCAGGGCTGAGCACCGAGTAGACGGCATTTTCCAGCATGAGGATGTGGTTTGCCACACCCAGTGCCAGTGCGCCGCCGGAAGAGCCCTCGCCGGTGACGACAGCGATGACGGGAACCGTCAGACCGCTCATCTCCATCAGATTTCGGGCGATAGCCTCGCCCTGTCCCCGCTCTTCGGCCTCTTTGCCGGGGTATGCGCCCGGCGTGTCGATGAAGGTGATGATGGGGCGGCCAAACTTTTCGGCCTGCTTCATGAGACGGAGGGCCTTGCGATAGCCCTCCGGTCCCGGCATACCGAAGTTGCAGGCCATGTTCTCTTCCAGCGTGGAACCTTTGCGGTGGCCGATGACGGTCACAGGCATCCCGTGGAAGCGGGCGATGCCGCCCAGGATAGCGCTGTCCTCCCGGCACTGACGATCGCCGCACTGCTCAAAGAAATCGGTGAACAGAGCATTGATGGTCTCGTCGATATGGGGACGCTCCGGGTGGCGGGCCAGAAAGACCCGGTCCTCGGCGGTCAGCGGGCCGCAGCAGCGGAGGATCTCATCTTCCTCCACGGCCAGCTCGGCCAGCTCAGAGGCGTGGGCCGTGATAGCGGCCATCTGGCTGTCCTCGTCCTGTGCGCCGCCCCGCAGGGCAGCGATCTGGGCGTCCAAAGGAGCAAGCTGCTCCAGAAGTTCTTTTATCATTCCGTTTTCCTCCCGCCTGCGTGGAGCTGCAGCAGCTGGATGAGGGTGGCGCGGAGCTCACTGCGGGGTACGACCTTGTCTACAAAGCCGTGTTCCAGCTGGAACTCGCTGCGCTGGAAGCCCTCGGGCAGGCGCACGCCGATGGTCTGCTCGATGACGCGGGGGCCTGCAAAACCGATGAGTGCGCCCGGCTCGGCCAGCATGATGTCGCCAAGGCTGGCAAAGCTGGCGGTAACGCCGCCGGTAGTGGGGTGGGTCAACACACTGATGTACAGCCCGCCCCTGGCCGAAAAGCGCTCGATGGCGGCGCTGGTCTTGGCCATCTGCATCAGGCTGAAAATGCCCTCCTGCATCCGGGCGCCGCCGCTGGCCGAAAAGATGACCAGCGGCAGTTTTTTCGCCGCTGCGTACTCGATGGCGCGGGTGATCTTCTCGCCCACGGCCGTGCTCATGCTGCCCATAAAGAAGCGGCTGTCCAGCACGGCGGCCACCACCGACACGCCGCCGATGCGGCCCACTGCCGCGACAGCAGCCTCGCTGAGGCCCGTCTTCTGGGTCTGGGCGGCAAGCTTGTCGGTGTAGCCGGGAAATCCCAGCACGTCCTGCGGGGCCAGCTCTGCATCCAGCTCCCGGAAACTGCCGCTGTCCAGCACAAGGCTCAGGCGGTAGTACGCGCCGATGGGCTGGTGATTGCCGCAGTTGGGGCAGACGAAAAGGCTCTTGGCCCAGATCTGGCGGGTGGCACGGCGGCCGCACTGCTTGCATTCCACAAACTGCGGCTCATGCCACGCCACACCGGTGTCCCGCCGGGCTTTGAGCTGGAAGGTACGCTCCCGCATCCGGCCCGGGAGCAGGTCTCTGATGTCGTTCATCGTTATGCCTCAGCGTGTGCGGTCAGGTAGTTGAAGATGTCGCCGACGGTCTTCATGTTGGCCAGCTCCTCGTCGGGAATGGAGACACCGAAAGCGTCCTCCAGAGCCATGTTCAGCTCCACAGCGTCCAGGCTGTCGGCCTCGAGGTCCTCGGTCAGGCTGGCCTCCATCGTGACCTTCTCCTCCTCGCAGTTCAGGGTGTCAACGACGATCTTCTTCATATCCTCAAAAGTCATGGTGATTTTCTCCTTTTATCTTGTGTATGTGTGTTGTACTATCGTATCTTGTTCGGGCAAATCAGTTCACGTCATTTAGTTAAATGTTTTGAACGATTTGATAAGGCAATTATACTCGCGAGGCCACCATTGTCAATAGTTTTATCTAAAAAGTTTTAGTTTTCTCATTTCTTTCACAGGTCGTTGCGCAACCAATACAATATTTTCGTCGTGTATTTCGGGCTTTTTGTAGTTTTTCCCGGCCCCTGTGCGATACTCGGCCCAGAAACGCTGATAGATACAGAACAAAAAGAGCAGAGACTTGCGTGTTTTCACCGCAGGCTCTGCTCTTTTGGGTTATTTATTCTTCATTTACGCCAAGTTTTTTATATACTTCTGCCTCATCCATGGGAACACCGGAAATTTTTCCAGCTTCCAGTTCCTCCATGAGGCGCGCTCTATCTTGTTCTTTCATACTGTTATTTCAACCTGATTTCCTTCCACCACAAGGACACAGCTTTCATAATAGCCGTCTCCGGTGGTGCGGGGGCCGCTGAGGACTTCGAGGCCGTCGGCCTTGAGGCGGGCCGTCAGCGCATCCACCTTCTCCCGACTGCCGACGCTGAACGCGATGTGCGCGTATCCGGTGCGGGCGGCAGGCTTCGGCTCGTCGGCCATCCCGGGTTTGTTCATCAGCTCCAGGCGTGCGCCGTCCGCGAAAGTGAGAAAGTAAGAGCGGAAGTCCGTCCTCGGGTTGTGGTAGCCCGCATTCGGCACGGCGTCAAAATAGCGCACAAAGAAGTCCTTTGCGGCTTCGAGGTCGTTGACGTACAGGGCGATGTGTTCGATTTTCATTGTGTCACCTTCTTATGTCTTACCAGATAGTATCCAATGCCGATAGCGTCCGCCAGCGCCATGCCCGCAATGAGGGCGAAGGACTGGAAGACACTCTGGCGCATTTTATCGTACTCACCACTGCCGTACTGCATCGAGATGGCCGCGCCGCTGCCCATGCAGAGGCCCAGCAGGATGCTGCCGGTGATGGGGCCGGATGTCAATGCACGCTGCACGGGGCAGATTTCTCCTTTTTTCACATCTCAACAAAATTTCATACGGTATTCTTTGGGAGTACAATGTTTTATCTCCCGGAAGATCTTGATAAAGTAGCTGCCATCGGTGAAGCCGCACTCCGCGCCGATCTCGCCGGTCTTGAGCCGGGTGGAGCGGAGCAGCTCAGCGGCCTTTTCCACCCGGTACTGCTTGACGTACTGGATGGGCGTGATGCCCAGCATCTGCCTGAAACTGCGCAGACAGGCGCTCTCGCTGAGGGCCACGCTGCCCGCGATGAGCTGGACTGTCAGCTCTTCCGCGTAGTGTTCCTCCACGAAGCGGAGCATCTGCTTCATCCGCTCGGAGGCGATCTGCTCCTGCTGGGAGACTTTCGTCCGCCCGCCCACGCACTGGGTGCTCAGCAGCCGCAGGGCCAGCGAGAGGTAGTAGCGCACCCGGTTCTCGTAGTCGAAGGGTTCGTCCGACACGGCCTTCCAGCTCTCGTGCAGACAGTCCAGCACCTGTTTCTGCCACGGCACCAACCCATCCAGAAGGAAAAATGGCGGGGCATCGGGCTGGGTCATGGGGCGGATGAGCTTCTGCCAGAAGATGGTGTCCATACCGCCCACGAGCCGCGGATGGAACACGCCCGAGTGGAGCAGGGCTGTGCCTTCCGGTGCCTGCTCCACCGCGTGGAGGACGCCCGAGTTGATGAACACTCCCTGCCCGGTCTGCAAGGTGAGGCGGGTCTTGTTGACGTCCACATGGAGCGGCCCCTTCGTGCAGAGCACATATTCAAACTCTTCGTGCCAGTGCCACGCCACCGAATAGCTGGACAGATCCTCGGCATAGCAGGCGATGGGAAACAGCGCGCTGCCGTGCTGCACAAGTTCCCTGCCCTTTTCGCTGGCGACGATGTTGGAGCTGATATTTAGTGCCATATTCGCCAATTCCTTTCCCCAATACATTGAAGATTTTTTATCAAAGCCGATTTTGTTGTATAAAGAATGTGTTTTTGTTCTATCATTCGTGCCGGTTTCGTGGTATTATTTCATCGGAGCTGATAAGCTCAGTATAGCACTGAAACGGGGCAGATACAACCCACTTCCAAGGGTCTGCGCACTGTCCCACAGCTCCAAGGCCGCGATGCCGCCCGCACCCCGACCCACAAGGCTTTTGCAGAAGTCTTACACACTTTACCGAACACGGAGGTATTTATTATGCTTCGCATCGAATATTTTGATAAAAACCGCTTCATGAAACAGGTCGCCGCAAGCCGCGGCAGCGTCATCCTGCATCTGGACAATGGCTCCACCTGTGACCTCAAGAAGGACAACGAGGCTTCCGCCATCTTCCAGACCCTGGACGCTCCCAAGAAGGGCTTCAGCATCAGCGTGAGCGACCCCGCTGATGTCACCGGCTTCCTGCGCTATATGCTCGAGGCTGGCCGCGCCTGCTGAAAACGCCATCATCCATTCTTCATTATTCATCATCACAGCAAAACAGGACAGCCCCGCTCTGGCACATCTCAGAGCGGGGCTGTCCCGTTTTGTTGCATTTTTATTTTACAGGATGCACCGGCTGATGGCCTGCGCCACAGCCAGCAGCTCTTCCTGCCCGATGAAGCCGAACTTCATCTCGTGCTCGTCGGCGTAGCAGACCGTCAGTTCCGAAGTCTGCAATGGGTCGCCGAAGCCTGCCGTCTGGATGCCGAAGTGGACGATCTTCCGGTAGGGCAGGACGAAGATCTCCTGCCGGGTGCCGGTAACGCCCTGCATATCCACCATGAAAATGCGGTGGCTCGTAAAAACAGCCTGATCGCGCACCGTCTTGTATGCGCCCACGATGCTTTCGCCGTCCAGCAAAAGCGCCTGCACATTCTTGCAGATCTCCTTCTCCTTGATGCGGATGAGGTTCTGCATCGGCTTTTCCCGAAATTCCATACCGGAAGTCTCCCTTCTTTTGCCCTATATAATAGGTGTTTCTGGGCCAAGTATAACATTTCTGCCACAGAGCTTCAAGTCATTCTCGCCTTTTGGGCCGGGTTGTGTTATACTGACAGGTGATTTGAGATTTCTTGTATACAAAAAAGAGGTTCATATATGGAGATCATCGTACATCAGGCCATTCTCCACGTTCTGGATACCACGCTGGATGCCCCCGTGCTCAGCGGCAGCTGCATGGAGATGACAGCCGAAAAGACGGCCTATCTGCAATACCACATCAAAAAGCTGCTTGCCAGCGACGACATCCGCCAGTGCCGCCCCCTGCCGGACTCGGCATTCCGGTACGAGCTGGAACAGAACAAGGACTTTATCGACCTGTCCTGCCGCATTGCGGGCGTGCTGTTCGACTATATGCACGCTCATACCACCATTCCGGGGGCCGACCTCGCCGTGGTGGACTTCACCCGGGACGGCCAGCCGTGGCTGGGCATCCTCAAGCTCAACTATAAAAACGGCTACACCCACTACACCGAGAGCGTAGACGGTGCGCCGGTCAACTCCATCATCCAGCAGCGGGCCTGCCTGCCCACCCAGAGCGGCAAGGTGGAGGAAGGCGCACTGGTGGACCTGACCGACTACTCCATGAAGCTGCTGGAGAAAAAGTTCGACATCGACGGCCACAAGGAGTTTTATCTTTCCACCGTCGTTTTCCAGTACACCACCGCCGAGCCGGAAAAGAAAAAGCTGCAGGCCATTCAGGACGCCGCCGTCCAGGCCGTGCAGGAGAACTATCAGGACGAGCCCCATGTGGAGGCGCAGGTGGCCATGCTCATTGCCAATCAGGCCGCTGACAACGACAACAAGGTGACGGTCGAGCAGGTGCGCCAGCAGCTTGCTGAGGAATACCCGCTGGCGGCTGTCCCCTTCGACGACTATGTGGAGAAAAGCGACGTCCTCGAGCCGGCGCAGGCCCAGCAGCCCGTCACGGTCTCCCCCGCCCGCATCCGCCGGATGGAGAGCCGCAGCATCCACACCGCCAGCGGCATCGAGGTAAAGATCCCTACCGAGATCCTCTCTGAGGATTCTGCGGTGGAATTTCTCCACGCCGAGGACGGCAGTGTTTCGCTGCTCATCAAAAACGTCATCCTGTAAGGAGGGGAGCTTATTATGGACCTTGCTGTCATCACCGCCCAGCAGGTGGCGGAACTGTTCATCCTCATAGGGCTGGGGGCTCTTGGCGCCAAGACCGGCCTGCTCCGCCCCGAGGGCAAGCAGACCCTCTCGAACCTGCTGGTCGATCTTGTCGTTCCGGCCATGATCATCAACTCCTACCGCATGGAGTTCAGCGCAGAAATTCTGCACAACCTCATGGCCGCGTTCGCCCTGAGCACCCTGTCCATCCTGCTGGGACTCATCATCACCCTGCTGTTCACGGCCCGCAGGAGGGACAGCCGGACGCCCATCTTCCGGTTCGCCTGTGTTTTCTCCAATGCGGGCTACATGGGCCTGCCCCTCATTTCGGCGCTCTTCGGCTCCGAGGGCCTGCTTTATGCCAGCGCCTTCTTTACCCTGTTCAATCTCCTGCTCTGGACGGTGGGCTACAGCATGGTCAGCGGCAGCTCTGACCCCAAAAAGGTCGCCCAGAGCCTGCTGCACTGCCCGGCCATCTACGCCATCGTCGTGGGTCTCGTCCTCTACCTGCTCCAGATCCCGCTGCCCGACCTCATCGTCCAGCCCATGGAGCTTCTGGGCGACATGAACACTCCCCTCTCCATGCTCATCACCGGTATGCTCATCGCCTCGGGCGACCTGCACCGCACCCTCACCGATCAGCACATCTGGAAGCTCACCGTAGTCCGAATGCTTTTCATTCCGGTGCTGACCATCGCAGCTTTCGCCGCGCTGGGGCTCTTCCGCTATGGCATGGTCACGCAGGTCATCCTGCTGCTGGAATGCTGCCCGGCTGCGTCCATCACATCGGTGTTCGCCGTCCAGTTCCACCACGATGAGCAGTTTGCCGCCGGCAGCGTCGTGCTGACCACCCTGCTCAGCATCCTGTTCCTGCCGCTGTGTGCGCTCATCATTACGATGTTCTGAGGAGTAAAAACCATGTCCGATATTACGATCCGCAACGCCACATTGGCCGACGCACCCCGCATTCTGGAAATCTACGCCTACTACGTCGAGCACACGGTCATCACTTTCGAGTACGATGTGCCGTCGCTTGCCGAGTTCGAGGACCGGATGCGGGACATCATGAAAAAATACCCCTACCTCGTCATCGAGCGGGATGGCCGCATCGAGGGCTACGCCTATGCCCACGCCTTTGTGGGACGTGCCGCCTACGACTGGGCCGCAGAGCTGACCATCTACCTCGACCACGACGCCAGACGCGGCGGACTGGGCCGCGCCCTCTATGAGGCGCTGGCCGACCGGCTCAAGGCCATGGGTGTCCTCAACCTCTACGCCTGCATCGGCTACCCGCAGGCGGAGGACGAATACCTGACCCGGAACAGCGCCCGGTTCCACGAGCATCTGGGCTTTGCACTGGTCGGCACCTTCCACAACTGCGGGTACAAGTTCGGCCGCTGGTACGACATGGTCTGGATGGAAAAGATCATCGGGGAGCACCGCCCCGACCAGCCGCCCGTGCAGCCCTACATTTACTAAGCCCCACACGCAAACAGCCCCGGACTTTTCAACAAGTCCGGGGCCGTTTGTTTAGAATGAAGGAGAAAATCCGGGAATGTCAGATGGTTTTACACCGCCGGGCCGCCGCGCTCGGCGTCCAGTGCCGCGCGGAACTTCCGGTTGGAGACTGCGTTCTGCCCAAAGCCGATGAGCGCCCGCAGCAGGCCGATGATCCAGAAGCCCTTTGCTTCCATCACGATGCCGTCCACCGTCTCCTGCCCGACCATGCCGCCGGTCATCTGGGCCAGCGCACGGACAGGCATGTTGTACTGGAACAGCAGGTTCAGGTCCGGCGTGCCCTCGCGGGAGCTGCGCTTGAGCAGGGTGTGCAGCACGGCCCAGGCCAGCCAGCACAGCGGACTGCGGCTGTGGTTCAGCTCGCCCAGCGTCATGGTCTGGTCGATGTGGGGCTTGTCCTCCGGGATAGCGTGGCCCAGCAGGGCCTCAAAGGCGGCATCCGGCACATTCTTGATGTCAGCGGTGCGGTAGCACTGCACAGCCTTGCCAACATAGGGGTCCGGGGCACCAGTGCCCTGCACGGGCACCTCGGCGCGCAGGCGGATGTCCTGTACGCTGGCACCCACCAGCAGCTGGTAGCTGCCGCCCTCGGTCTCCCAGCGGTCCGTTTTCACGTTCCAGTAGCGGAAGGCCTTGTCGTCCAGCGGAATGGTCACGGTCTTGCACTCGCCCGCCTGCAGGAACACCTTGGCAAAGCCCTTCAGTTCCTTCTCCGGGCGGAACACGGCTGCGTCGGCCTTGGCCACATACAGCTGTGCGATCTCGGCACCGGCGCGGCTGCCGGTGTTGGTGATGGTAAAGGTGACCTTGTCCGCGTCCGCTTTCAGGTCGGAGTAGGCAAAGGTGGTGTAGCTCAGGCCGTAGCCGAAGGGATAGCGCACCGGCACATGGGCCGTTTCGTAGTAGCGGTAGCCGATGTACAGGCCCTCGCGGTACTCCACGTTCTGCTGTTTGCCCGGGAAATACCGGGCCGCCGGGGTGTCCTCGTAGGTCAGGGGCAGAGTCTCGGCCAGCTTGCCGCTGGGGTTCACCCGGCCGGTGAGCACGTCCATGATGGCACCGGCACCGGCCTGCCCGCCCAGATAGGCGTGCAGCACTGCCTTGCAGCGGCTGACCCAGCCCGTTTCCACCACGCTGCCGGCGCTCAGCACCACCACGAGGTTCTCGTTGGCCTGCGCCACAGCTTCCAGCAGCTGCTTCTGGTTCTCCGGGATGCAGATGTGGCTGCGGTCCAGGCCTTCGCTCTCGCTGGACTCGTCCAGACCCATGCAGAGCACCACCACGTCGGCCTTGCGGGCCAGTGCGGCGGCCTCTTCCACAAAGGCCGGGTTGGGGGTGCCGCTGCGCTCATACCCTGCGCAGAAGCCTGCCAGCGTGATGTCGTCCGCCTCGGCGGCGTCCTTCAGGTTGTCCACGCGGGTAGCGTTCACCGAGCTGGAGCCTGCGCCCTGATAGCGGGGCGTCTGCGCAAAATCACCGATGAGGGCCACGCTCTGTCCGGGCTTGAGGGGCAGCAGGTCATCCTCGTTTTTCAGCAGCACCACGCTTTCGGCGGCGGCACGGCGGGCCAGCGCATGATGGGCGTCCCGGTCGAACCGCTTCGGTGCGGCCTTGACTGCCGCATCGGTGGTGAACACCAGCTCCAGCAGCTCGTCCACCCGGGCATCCACCGCGGATTCCGGCAGACGGCCCTCCTCCACGGCCTGCATCAGCCGCTTGGCCGAGCCAAAGCCGGGGCAGGGCATTTCCAGCGTGGAGCCTTCGCGCACACCCTCCACATGGTCGTTGGAGCCACCCCAGTCGGTGACCACGGCCCCGTCATAGCCCCACTCGCCGTGCAGGATATCCTGCAGCAGGTGATGGTTCTCGTTGGCGTAGGTGCCGTTGACCCGGTTGTAGGAGGTCATGATGCACTTGGGCCTGCCCTCTTTCACGGCGATCTCAAAGCCGGTGAGGTACAGCTCCCGCAGGGTGCGCTCGTCCAGCACGCTGTTGCTGGCCATGCGGCGCAGCTCCTGATTGTTGGCGGCAAAGTGCTTGGGGCAGGCCGAAACGCCCACCGACTGGATGCCGCGCACATAGCCTGCTGCCAGCTTGCCGGACAGGTACGGGTCCTCCGAGAAATACTCGAAATCGCGGCCGCACAGCGGGCTGCGCTTGGTGTTCAGGCCGGGGCCCAGGATCACATTGACGCTGTAGGAAGCGGTCTCCTCGCCCAGCGCTTTGCCGATCTCCTCGCCCAGGGCGGGGTCCCAGCTGTTGGCCACGGTAGCCGCCGTGGGGAAGCAGGTGGCCGGCTCCGCGGGGTTCAGGCCCAGATGGTCGGCCGGGCCCGCCTGTTTGCGCAGACCGTTGGGGCCATCCGACAGCCAGATGGCCGGCACCCCCTTGTTGGGCAGGGCATGGGTCTCGAACACGGTGGCACCGGAAAGCAGGGCGCATTTTTCCCGCAGGGACAGTTTGGCGATCACATCTGCATGTTTCATTTGGCTTCACCCTCCGGGAAAATGATCTTATAGATGGGGAAATAGATCACCGTCTGCACGCCGCCGTTGATCACGGTGATGAGCACGTTGTACACCGCCGGGGAGAAGAACTGCTTGCACAGGGGCACATACAGGCCCATGAGGAAGCTGCACACGATGGTGATGAGCACAAAGGCAATGACGTACCACAGGATCTGATACCAGATGTTGCCCTTGGACTTGAAGGTGATGTTGCGCTGCATGGGGAAGTTGACGCACTGCGCCAGGAACAGGGTGATGGCAAAGGCGGCAAAGTAGCCCATGCCGCCGGTGGCGTCCCCGGTAACCGGGTAGTTGAACACATAGGTGTCCACCGGGCCAAGGTTGAGGTGGATGCGCTGGCAGGGGATGCTGCACCAGTCGGTGTGGGCGTAGAACAGCCCCGGCAGAAAGGTGAGCAGCTGGAACTGCAGCAGGGTGACC
>ENA-UEQP01001877-UEQP01001877.1-human-gut-metagenome-genome-assembly--contig:-NODE-1877-length-17538-cov-6.507531_pt1 | contig 17538 bp, 14 predicted proteins | sample MGYA00242951_ERZ507951 | MGnify/ENA primary metagenome ERZ507951 (study PRJEB26167, sample SAMN06115539) | human gut metagenome | host: Homo sapiens | place: China:Shanxi | collected 2015-11-18...
ATCTAATACATATTTATCATATTCTGTGGTGAACTGACACAGAAAGCAAGTTAATTCAAATGTCATAGAATCATGCTTTTAAAATCACAAAACAAATGAATATTTAAGAATGCTAGGACAATGGGGAAGTCTGTTTGTATTCGGAAATGGAGGAAGTGTATTGGGAGAAACACCAGAAAAGATTCAGTGGCACCCTGCATTCTATGCAGCAACTGAATTGGAACTACAGGAAGATATTGAACATTTGGAGTTCACGAGGGAATATAATCTCAGCAAAGAACCGATCCGGATTGATCTTCTGATTATTAAAGAACCGAATAGAGGAATGAAAATTAAAAACGAGATTGGTCATATTATGCGACAATATAATGTGATCGAGTATAAGAGTCCGGAGGATAATCTGACGATTGACGATTTTTACAAGACGATTGGATATGCTTGTCTTTACAAGGGGTATGGAAAACATGTTGATCAGATACCGATTGAGGAACTTACAGTTTCAATATTCAGGGAGTCCTATCCGAGAAAATTGTTTTTGACATTGGCGCAGCAAGGGCATAAAATAGAAGAAAAATACGCAGGAATCTATTATATTTGTAATCTTCCGTTCCCTGTTCAGATAGTTGTAATGAAGCAATTGAGGCGGGAAGGACATAAAAGTCTTAAAGTATTGTCTGCGAAAGCTAAAAAAGAAGATGTTAAGGGATTTTTAAAGGAGACGGAAGAACTATGCAGTCCAAGAGAAAAGCAAAATGTTGATGCAGTGTTACAGGCAAGTGTACGTGCTAATTATGAACTGTATGAAGAGATCAGGAGGGAGTCAACGATGTGCGAAGCATTAAGAGAATTGATGAAAGATGAAATCGAGAAAGATGTAAATGCAGCCAAGAAGATTGCAATAAAGGAAGGCAGAGAACAAGGTATAGCGGAAGGAAGAGCAAAAGGTATAGCAGAAGGAAGAGCAGAAGGTGAGGCTAATATTATTCGAATTATGAACAAGAATGGACTTTCACCAGAATTGATCGCTACTTCGACGGGAAAAAGCATTGAGGACGTGAACTTGATCCTCGAAGGAAGAGAATTGGAGTTAGTATAATACAATATGAGACAAGCCGTGGAAACACGGCTTGTTTTATGAATGAAAACGAAACGTCATAAGCGCAAAGACGTGAGAAAAAAGAGAACAGGGAGAGAATCATGGCTTTAATTTTTTTTGATATAGATGGAACTTTATGGGATGAAAACATGCAGATCCCGGATGGAACAATTGAGACCTTAAAGCAGGTACAGCAGAATGGTCACAAGATTTTCCTGTGCAGCGGGCGGGCACGCGGCAACATCCGTGATAAGAAGCTTCTGGATGTGGGATTTGATGGAATACTGGCGGCGTGTGGTAATCATGTGGAACTGGATGGGAAAATTGTGTATGAGAATATTTTGTCATCGGAGCTGACGGAGAAGGTGATCCGAATACTGAAGGAATGTCATATGCCGGTGGTGCTCGAGGGACCGGACTACCATTGGATCGATGAGCATGGGTTCGAGGATGATCCGTATGTGATCTATTTATTCGAAGAGATGGGACGAAGTGCCAGAATTTTAAGGGAATATACACCGGACATCCGTATCAACAAGTTTTCTGCGGATGTGCTTCCGGATACCGATTATGACCGGATTAAGGTAGAACTTGGGAATGACTTTGATTTTCTTGAACATGAAGGAAATGTTGTGGAGTGTGTGCCGAAGGGAACGTCCAAGGCGACCGGAATCGAGTGGCTTTGTAAGTATCTTGGAGTGTCGCGTGAGGAGACATATGCAATCGGTGACAGTGTGAATGATCTGGACATGCTTGCATATGTGGGTCATGGTATCGCGATGGGAAATGCGACGCAGCCACCGAAGGAGGCAGCAGAGTTTGTGACGACGGATATCCATGAGGATGGAATCCGCAACGCGATGCTGCATTACCATTTGATATAGTTTTACACCCACAGCCGGGAACTGTCCGCCTGTGAGCGGAGCAAAACTTATCAAAGGAGACAAAGGAAGAATTTACAAAATGCAGGGGAAATACAACGAGAGGAAGTTGGAAAAGTGAAAAGAACAAAGATCTTATGTTCAGTACTTGCTGCAACCATGTTGTTGCAAGTGCAGCCGATTTATGCAGCACAGAAACCGCTGCAGGAAGAAATTCATTTGCAAAAAGAAAATCTGCAGGAAGCTGCGGATCAAAACGGCATGGATCAAAATAGCGCGGATCAAAATGGAGCAAATCAAAATGGCGCGGATCAGAATGGCACAAATCAGGACGGCACAAATCAGGATGGCACGAATCAGAATGGCACGAATCAGAATGGCACAGATCAGGATGGCATGAATCAGGATGGTGCGGATCAGCCCGTCCCGATTCCGTCAAAGATTACCGGACTTCGTACAACGTCACAGACTCAGACAAAAGTTAAAATCGAGTGGAATGCATGTGAGAACGCCGCCGCCTATACGATCTACCGTAAGCAGGGGAGCGGAGCATACCATGAGCTTGCGACGGCAGAGAAGCCTTCCTATACCGATAAGAAAATCAAGGAAGGAAAGAACTATCATTACAAAATCGTTGCATACAATACCCTCAATCAGGAGGGAGAGGCAGCAACGATCGCCTTTTCCAATGCGGCAATCGTAAAGATCGCATCGCAAAAGTATACCTATGCGCAGATGAAGCAGCAGATGAAAATGTTGAAAAACAAATACAGCGATTATTGTGAAATGACGGAGATCGGTTCATCGGTGAAGGGGCACAGCCTCTACGATTTTACCATCGGCAGCCCGGATGCGGATTCTTCGGTTCTGGTTGTGGGAACGATGCATGCCCGCGAGTATATCTGTGCGACAGTGCTGATGCAGGAAATTGAGTATTACCTGAGTAATTACAATTGTATGATCGGCGGCATGAAGCCGGCGGATGTCTTGGAAAACACACAGATTCACTATGTAGTGATGGCCAATCCGGATGGTGTCGAAATCTCGCAGAAATCTTATGCAAGATGGAAATCCAATGCGCGGGGCGTCGATCTGAACCGCAACTTCCCGATTAAGAAATTTGTGTCCGGCGGCACAAAGGGGGCAGAAGGCTATTCGGGGAAAAAGGCATTGAGCGAGCCGGAATCTCGGGCTGTCGCTGCGCTTACGGTGAAGTTAAAAACGAAACAGAAGCTGCAGGGCGTGATCAATTATCATGCGATGGGGCGGATTATATACGGAAGCTGTTCGTCAAAGAAAATCGCGAAAGATACAAAAACCATGTATCAGATCGCAAAAAGGGAAACGAATTATATAGCGGCACCGGAGTCCTCAAAGACGAAATCTCCGGGAGGACAGTACCGGGAATATGTGATGTATCTGCTTGGGATCCCGTCGATTACGATCGAAGTCGGAAAGACCTGGGCGCCTTGTTTTTACTATGAATATAAGACAGAATTTTTAAAAAACAAGAATGTTGTTTTAAAGATCACGAAAGCGATTTCTTAAATTGATTAAAAAACGCTCCGCGGGGATGCACAGCTTACGGAAATGAAGTTTATGCCTGAGCATACCGCTCGCGCGCGAAAGTGTGCGGCAAGCGCACACTTTATTTGAGACAAGTTGAAACAAATTGCATAAAAAAGTACAAATTTGGGTTTGCACTATTGCATTATATTGTTGGAAAAATTATAATGATTGTTATGGAATAGAGAAACCTGCGTGTATAGGCAGGTCATCAGGTCTTGTATGGTGGCCTGATCTACATGTTAGGGGGAAACATGGATAACTTAGTGGGGGGAAGCCGAAAGAAGCGATTGGGCGATCTGCTTGTGGATGCCGGGGTCATTACACAGGATCAACTGATGCAGGCTTTACAGATACAGAAAACCGAAAAAAAAGGATATCGTCTCGGTGTCGTATTGATTGATCTGGGAATGACTGACGAGAAACAGATCATGGATGCACTGAAAATGCAGCTGAAGATCGAGAGCATTGATTTATCGACGATCCGAATCCCGGAAGAGATCATCAGACTGGTCGAAGAGTCCGTTCTTCGAAAGTATATGCTGATCCCTTTTCAGTTTAATGAGAAGAATCCGAATCTCCTTAAAGTAGCGATGAGCGATCCGCTGGATATCCGTGCGATGGATGATATCTCAATCATTACAGGCTGTCAGGTAGAACGGTATGTGGCCGCGACAAGTGATATTGCTGCGGCAATCGACCGGTATTACGGCAACGCGGAAGCGCTCCGAGTGGCGGAACAGTACACAAGAGAGCGTGAGGAGCAGGCCAAGGCAAAGGCGGCAGTCGAACCGGGGAGCGGCGAAGAAAGCAGCGTGCAGCAGGCACCGATCGTTAAGCTTCTCGCGCAGATCATCGAACAGGCAGTCCATAAACGAGCCAGCGATATCCATATTGAACCGATGGAAAATCAGGTACGCATCCGGTTCCGTGTCGATGGAGTGCTGCATGAAGCGATGCGGCACGATATCGGTCTGCATGCGGCTTTGATCGCACGAATCAAGATCGTCAGCGGACTTGATATATCCGAGAAGCGCCGTCCGCAGGACGGACGAGCGACAAGTATTGTCGACAGACAGGAGTACGATATCAGAGTATCCATTCTCCCGACGGTTTACGGTGAGAAAGTCGTTATGCGACTTGCGCAGAAGAAAGCGCTTACCATGGATAAAAGGGATTTAGGCTTCCCGGATGACGAATTGGAAAAATTCAATCGTATCCTAAGCCATCCGAACGGTCTGATTCTGGTAACGGGACCGACCGGAAGCGGTAAGTCCACCACGCTTTATACAGCACTCAGTGAGCTGAACGTGGAAGGTGTCAATATTATCACGGTTGAGGATCCGGTTGAGGCCAATCTAAACGGTGTCAATCAGGTGCAGGTAAACGAGAAGGCGGGGCTGACCTTCGGCAGCGCGCTTCGTTCGATTCTGCGTCAGGATCCGGATATCATTATGATCGGAGAGATCCGAGATCAGGAGACGGCGGAGATCGCGGTCAAGGCATCGATCACCGGCCATCTGGTTGTCAGTACCTTACATACCAACAGTTCTGCCAACACAATCACGCGTCTGGCGGATATGGGAGTGGAAAATTATCTGATCGCAGACTCTGTGGTCGGTGTGATCGCGCAGCGTCTGGTACGGCGCGTCTGTCCGGCGTGCGGCGTGGTAAGGGACGCAACAGAAGATGAGAAAAAAACGCTTGGCTTTGCAGGCAGCCCGAAACGCATCCAGGTGCGCACCCCGGGGCACAAAGAGTGCGTCCGCTGCGGCGGAACCGGCTATTTCGGACGAATCGGTGTCTATGAGATCATGCCGATTACCTCCGATTTAAGACAGGCGATCAACAGGGGTGAGAATGCGGACGTGTTGGAGGAGATTGCACGAAAGCATGGAATGAAAACGCTTCGTATGAGTGCAGTGGAGTATGCACTCAGGGGAATTACCACAGTCGAGGAAGTGCGGCGGGTAGCTTACGAAGAGGATGATGAATAAAGGGGTTTTTAAAAATGGAATTATCAATGCACACACTTCTTTCTATCGCAAAAGAGAATCATGCATCCGATGTACATATCACAGTAGGAGTCAGACCCAAATGCCGAATCAGCGGCACGCTCTATGAGATGGATGGATTCGAGCGGCTGACACCGGCGATGACGCAGCAACTGGTGGAGTCGATGTTTGGCCCAAAGCAGAAACAGACCATGGAAGAGGTCGGCGAAGTCGATTTCGCATATTCCGATCCGAGTATCGGCCGTTTCCGTGTGAATGCCTTTCATCAGAGAGGTTCCTATGCGGCAGTACTGCGTATTGTTGCAAGCAACATCCCGGCGCCGGATCAGCTTGGGGTACCGGAGTCTGTCTTAGGGCTTACCAAGAAAAAGAGAGGACTGGTTCTGGTAACGGGGCCGACCGGAAGCGGTAAGTCAACGACACTGGCATCCCTCATCGATGTCATCAACAAGGAACGAAACGAACATATCATTACATTGGAAGACCCAATCGAGTATTTACATAAACATATTCGGTCGATTGTAAACCAGCGAGAGATCGGACTGGATACGGATTCATACGGCAACGCGCTTCGTGCGGCTCTCCGTGAGGATCCGGATATCATTCTGGTGGGCGAGATGCGAGACTTTGACACGATCTCCACGGCGATTACCGCGGCAGAGACCGGTCATCTGGTATTTTCGACCCTGCATACGATCGGCGCGGCACCGACGATCGAGCGTATCGTCGATGTGTTCCCGCCACATCAGCAGAACCAGATCCGTTCGCAGCTTGCATCGGTTCTGGAGGCGGTCATCTCGCAGCAGCTGCTGCCGACCATCGATGGCAAAGGCAGAGTGGCGGCGTTCGAGGTCATGCTCGGGACGCCGGCGATCAAGAATCTGATCCGCGAGGACAAAGCGCACCAGATCCCATCGATCATGCAGACGAGCAAAAAGCTTGGCATGCAGACGATGGACGAGTCACTTTTCAATCTGTACTTAAAGCACAGGATCGATGGCGCCAATGCCGTCGAGTATGCACAGGATACCGCTGCAATGCAGCAGAAACTGTATTAGGAGGCGGGATATGGCAAGTTACAAGTATGAGATCGTAGGACCGGACGGTAAACCAAAATCCGGCACGATCGAAGCGCAGAATATCGAGATGGCGACCGCGGAACTGAAGGCGGGCGGCAGTACGATCGTATCCATCGCGCGGGCGAATGCGTTCAACAAAGATCTGGAAATCCATATCGGAAAAGCGGTCAGCGTCCGCGAACTTTCCGTCTTCTGCCGGCAGTTTGAGAGTGTGTTAAACGCCGGCGTAACCGTGATCGAAGCCTTAAACATGCTTTCGGAGCAGACGGAAAACAAGCAGTTTGCCGCAGCGATCGCGGATGTGCGCGATTCCGTGCAGAAAGGTGATTCGCTTGCGGTGGCGATGTCCCAGCATCCGAAGATCTTTCCGGAGCTGATGGTACATATGGTTGCAGCGGGAGAGGCATCCGGAAGCATCGATAAAGCCTTCGACCGGATCGGCGGACAGTTTGAAAAGGAAGCCCACCTGAAGGGAATGATTGTGAAATCGGCGATCTATCCGGTGATCCTGATCATTGTCATCATTGTGATCGTTGCGATCATGATGATCAAGATCGTGCCGACCTTTACGGCGCAGTTTGATGAAGTCGGTGGCACGCTTCCGGGCATCACGCGTGCGGTCATGGGCATCAGTGATTTCTTTGTACATAAATGGTTTCTGATGGTTGTCATCGTAGTGGGCATCGTGCTCTTTGTTAAGTCGTTTAAGAAAACGGAGCACGGAGCAATTCTCTGGGGAAGGCTGATGCTTAAGCTTCCGCTGGTCGGAAGCCTCAATATCAAGACGGCAAGCGCCAGCATGACGCGTACCTTATCTACGCTGATGGGCTCCGGTATCCAGCTGGTCGATGCGATGGGGCTTGTCACCGGCATGATGAAAAATCAGGTGGTCAAGGCAGCACTCAAGGAAGCACAGGAAGAGGTCAGCCGGGGTATTCCGCTTTCCAAGCCACTGGAACAATCCGGCGTCTTTCCTCCGATGGTCTATCACATGATCGAGATCGGTGAGGAAACTGGTAATATGGAGGATATGCTCGACAAGATCGCGGCGTATTACGACGAGGAGGTCGAGATGGCGACGCAGTCGCTGCTTGCAGCGATGGAACCGCTCATCATTATCGTGATGGCAGTGATCGTTGTGCCGATTGTGCTGGCGATCATGATGCCGATGTACAGTCTGTATGACAATATCGGCGCGTAGGCGGAGGACGGAGAAGGTGTTCGTATGATATGATACACGAATTGCTCCGTTGTTGCACAACTTCCGCAATTCTACGCATATTCGGAATCCGTTGATTTTTCAAGAAAATCACTACTTCCTCATATGCGTTGCGAGGCAATAAAGCATAAATCTTTACCTGCAAGCAGGATCGATTTATGACTTTTTGCCTCTTGTATCGTTAGGTTATGACATGCTGCCATGGGCATGTGGTAATAAATAAAAAAGTATTTATAAGTAAAGGAGATCTAAGGTATGAAGAAGATTATGGAAATGCTTCAGAACATGAAGGCAAAGAATGAAAAGAAGGATAACAAAGGTTTCTCGCTCGTAGAGTTGATCATCGTTATCGCAATTATGGCAATTTTAGTAGGTGTTGTTGGAACACAGGTAATTCCTTACATTAATAAGTCACGTAAAGCAAAAGATATTCAACAATTAAGTGCTTTGTGTACAGCTGCTACAACAGCATATTCATCGAATGCTTCTAAATGCACTGATGCTAGTTATACAATTACAATTAATTCAAGCGGTGTAACTGTTGCTACAGGAACGGAGTCTGCAACTTTGGAGGCCGATTTTAAAGATGTGTCGAAAGTTACAAAGTTAGATGATTTGGGCTTTGAATCGACAGAAGGAAAAGCTATCACGGCAATTACAATTGTTTGCCAAGATACTTCTCCGATGGTAACGGTCTCAGAGGATACGCATAAATTTGATCAGATTACATCAAAATAATTAGATATAGGAGATTTACCATGCTAACCCAACTTACCATTTTCATCTACACAATTGTATTTCTCTACGGAATTGTGATCGGCAGCTTCTTAAATGTCTGCATTTTCCGCATTCCGAAGAAGGAGAATATCGTGCAGTCCTCGCACTGTATGAGCTGTGGGCGTAAGCTGGGCTGGCGTGATATGGTTCCTGTATTTTCGTACATAATGCTTCGGGGCAGATGTCGGCAATGTGGTGCTAAGATTTCCATACAGTACCCATTAATCGAGGCTCTGAATGGTGTGCTGTATGTGATCGTTTTCATGGCGAACGGCTTCACGTTCAGCAGTGTGCTGTATTGTCTCATGACATCTGCTCTGATCGTTATTACGGTTATTGATGAAAGAACATTTCGGATACCGGTGACGTTTAATCTGTTTATCGGACTTCTCGGTATCATTATGACGGTTTATGATTACCGGCACATCGTATCGCACCTGATCGGTGCTTTCTGTGTCAGTCTGTTTTTGTATGGATTGTATTATTTCTCCTCCGGCAAGGCGATCGGCGGCGGAGATATCAAGCTTATGGCGTATGCGGGACTTCTGCTCGGCGCCAGAAACATCCTGCTTGCATTCGTACTTGCGTGCATACTCGGATCCGTGATCCACAGCATCCGTATGAAAGTCAGCAAACGCAATAACTTACTTGCGATGGGACCGTACCTGTCCGCAGGAATCTTTATCGCCGCACTCTGGGGCGACCGGTTCTGGACATGGTATCTTGGTATGATGGGAATTTACTAAAAGAAGTGAAAAACTCACTTCTTTTGACTGTGCATAGAACGAAAAATATATATAAGACAATTGCGTTTGGAAAAAAGTGTGAGAGATGGTGATTGTTTTATATATGTTTTTCTATATACATTTGGAACGTAAATGAGGGGGAAGAAAAAGTGGCAAAAAAAGTGATCAGTATTGAGACCGGAATCCAATGGACCAAGGTCGCTTTGGTCGATTACCGCAAGAAAAATCCACCGGTACATGAGGCATTTGCCTTCCGTACGCCGGAGCATGCGGTGGAAGACGGATACATAAGAGATAAAGACAGTCTGGCGCGAGCGTTAAAAGAAGAACTTGTGCGCCGGCAGATTGTGGAAAAAGACGTTGTATTTACGTTGTCCTCTTCGAAGGTCGTTACCCGTGAAGTGATGATTCCGTATGTCAAAGACAACAAGATCAAGGGGATCATCGATGTGCAGAGCCGCGATTATTTCCCGATGGACATCAGTGGCTACACGATCAGTTACAGCAAGATGGATGTCGTTGAGGATGACGGGAAAAAACAATTAAAGCTTCTTCTGGTCGCAATCCCGGATAATCTGCTGGGCAACTATGTGTCCTTTGCCCAATTGGCAGGACTGAAGGTGGAAACCTTTGATTACATCGGCAATGGTTGCATTCAGCTGATGTGTGACAGCTTCGTAGATAACGCGATGATCATCCAGCTGGAGGAGCAGGCGACCGTTATCAGCATTTTAGAGAACAAGAAACTTGCGTTCCAGCGTGTGACACCATACGGATACGGTGCAACCATTTCCACAGTGGTGGATCATCCGATCCTTGGAATCGATGACGAGGAGAGGGCATTTGATTTCCTGTTGGAACACAATGTCATCTTTAATAAGCCGTCGATGCCGGACAACGGAGATCCTGCGCAGCAGGCAATCGATCAGGCACAGGCGGACGAGGCGTATGAGGATCTGGCGGAGTCGCTCCGGTATCATCTGCGCATAGCCAATACGGCATTGGACTATTATCAGAACCAGGTAAAACAAGAGTTCGTCGGAAACGTCTATCTGGTCGGCGACGGATCGCGTTTTGCGGGAATCCATAAGCTTTTTGCGCAGGAGTTACCGCTTCCGCTGCAGAAGATTGATTTTGCCAAGATCATCGATCTGAGAAATCAGAATGGAGTAAATGACAAAAAGAAAGCCGGAAAGAAAGAGCATCAGGATTATACCGACCCGGTATTGGAGGAGAGCAGCAACACCAGACAGCCGCGTGCAGCCACGCCGGTCGGATTCCTTTCGGTCATCGGTGCTGCTGTGCATCCGCTCGATGCGAAACCGAAGGAGATGCAGGCGGCAGATTCCAAGAAAAATGATCTGCACACGGCATATGTACTGCTGGCGGGATCATTACTGCTTAGTCTGCTTTTGATCCTTGGATCGAGCGTGCGTCAGCTGATCGCCCATTCCGAGCATCGTCATCTGACGGATCAGTTGGAGTCGCTTGCCTATGTGCAGCAGACCTATGACGAGAGCAGCCGCGTGCAGCAGGAGGAGCAGGTTTATGTCACAATCGATGACGCAACCAAGACAAAGAATGAATATCTTCTTCCTTTGATCGAGCAGCTGGAAGCAGAACTTCCGAGTGCAATAAAAGTAACCAGTATGCAGACGGATGACAATCTGATCACGCTGAATATGACGGCGGATCGAAAGATTACGGTTGGTCAGATGCTGCTCAATTTCCAAAATGTGACATTACTTACGGATCCTTCGATCCCGTCCATGTCGGAACAGACGGATGAGGAGAGTGGAAGCAGCGAGTGGACTTATACAGTGAATGCATATTATGCAGATGTGCAGGAATCGGAGGAGCAGGCAGATGAATAAGATAAAAATTTCAGATTCGGATAAGCGGCTTTTGATCATATTCTTTGCAATCGTGATTCTGGCGTGCTCTTACTTTTTCATCTTCAATAAAGGAATGACGAAGGCGAGCGAACTTGAGGCACAGAACGAGCAGGATAGTGCCAAGGTGCAGCAGATGCAGCAGATGGAGGCTTCCCTGCCGCAGGTAAAGGAAAATATTGAGAATATGAAGCAGATGCAGGCGGACATTATTGCGAAGTATCCGTCCGATATGACGACGGAGAAGTCCATCGAGTCGCTGCAGGATTACGAAGACCACAGCAGTGATTTCCATATCACGGATATCACGTTTGCGATGCGTATGCCGCTTGTGGGAGCAGTCGATACGGCAGCCGTAGACAGCAGCACCGATGAGACGGACAGCAGTGCTGACACTGCGGACGGAGCAGCCGACAGTGCGGCCAGTGATACGTCTGCGACAGCGGATACCCAGAGTGCCGGGGAGAAAACAGACGATGCAGCAACAGATGCATCTGCAGATACATCCGGAAATGTCGCAGGATATTATGCATCGATCGGAATCCGCTACGAAGCAAGCTACAACGGATTAAAAGAAATGATCGCATATGTCAATGCGTTTCAGGACCGCACAACGATTACGCAGTTTACGGCTGCGTTTGACGATGCTACCGGAAAACTGACCGGTGAGATGACACTGAACATGTACTATATTACGAATACCGGTAAAGAGTATGTTCCTCCGGTATTTGACTTCATGCCAAAGGGTGTATCGAATATCTTCGGTAAAACGATAGAACGTTCACAGGAAGCTTTGGGGGATCCGTACTAGACGGAGCATAAAAAGACCGGAAAGGAGGCTTTCGGATGAAAAAACAAAAAAATCAAAGGGCTTTATCCAATGTCGGTTTTTCATTGCTGGAAGTCATTCTTTCGATGGCAATCCTTGCAATCCTCTCGATCCCGCTTCTGTCGTATTTTACGCAGTCCATGAAATATAATGCGAAGATGGCGGATAAGCAGCACGCATCGAATCTGGCGCAGGAAGTGATGGAAAATCTGAAAAACCAGCCGAATCTGGTGCAGAATGAGGATGCGTCCGGATTTGATGTGCCTTATCTGGAAGCTGAGAATTATGTGAAGGCTTCCTATACGCCGGCTGCGCCGGGACCCACTGAGACCGGTGGCAGCGTAGATTACTACGGACAGGCGGATGCAATCGGCGAGAAATACGATATCCGGGTAAGCGTCAGTACGAACCAGGCAGAAAATCTAAGCAAAGTGCCGCAGATGGATGGAATTGACGGAATGGTTGATGTGATCGCATTGGAAAATGGGCAGCTGCAGGACGCATTAACTTATTTCTCCGCAAAAAACATGGGATATGCGGACGAACATAAGATTTCGGCTTTGAGTACGGATGCAATCTGTGCGAATCTGCACCGGACGATGTCGATTACGGTGAAAGCGGATTATGTGACGGTGGAATGTTTTTACCGTTGTGATGGCGTGCCCGGAGTGGATGCGGCTGATCAGTACCAATGCAGTAATTATGCGGAAGAAGACATTGAAAATGTCGAGCATATTTATCTGATGTATCAGGTTTTCCAGAATACCGATGAAATAGAACTCAGGTGCGATGTCGGCGTGGGAGTCCCGAAACTTGTGATCGTCTGTCAGAATATTGATAAGGTCAATACAGATTTTCCTTTGTACCGGTTGACGATTTCGCCGAAAAATGGTTGTTCGATGCCGGAGATCGCCTCGAATCTGGGACAGAAATCCTATGAAAATCCGGCAGTGACAAATAAGGGAGAAATCTGGCAGGATTCCTATCTGTTGAGTAATGTGAAGGCTTTGGTGGAAAAGGAACAGGGGATCCGAAAAGTAAATATTGAAGTCAGTGTATACAAAAAAGACAAGGGCGATGGAACGGATAAGGACGATTACCGCTACATTACCGTTGATTCAGCGAAAGGGGAGTAGCGATGAAAAAGAATTCTTTTCATAAAGATGATCGCGGGGCTTCCCTGCTTGCCGTTTTAATACTCATGGTGGTTGTCAGCGCGATCGCAGTGGTGATCACAAAGATCACGATTGTGAATATCCAGATGAAGGAAGTCGAGCGCGGTACGAAGAAGAATTTCTACAGTGCCGATGCAATCATGGATGATCTGCGCACCGGTGCAAGGGAGCAGGCAGAGACGGCACTGGAGAATGCGTATGCGGATGTGCTGCAGCATTATGTGGACTATACGAGCGGCGGTAAGAATGCGCAGGATGTATTTAAACAGAAATATATGAACGGCTTGGAAAATTATTTTGCCGATCCGATGAAGACACCGACCGACACAACCAATCATGAGGGAAACGTGGTGTACCGTGTTGCAGGATACGATACCGGAAAGGTAAAGGGGTGTATTCTGGATGGAACGCAGCAGGATTGTTTTGTTGCACCTGCAGATCCGAAATATGAAATTGATTATGGAGCCGGCACTTTTACCTTAAAAGGTGTCCGGGTGGTTTATAAGGATGCACAGGATTACGAGACTACGATCACGACTGATCTGGTATTTTCCACACCGGATATGAATTTTTCCGGTCAGAGTCAGGTGAAGGAATTTATGAAATACGCTTTGATCGCGGATGATCAGATCAACGTAAATGCACCAACGGTCGTAGTGGACGGAAGCGTGTATGCGGGGGCTGGCGGCATTGTGGCTTCAAGTAACGGAACCGGCGAGCTGAATGGCAGGATGATCCTTACCCGTGGCGATATTGTGGCAGATATGGGATCGATGCTTACGGTCGGAAACGGAAATTCCTCCATCTGGGCGGAAAATATTATGACAACCGGAAAAAGCACTGCAACACTGAACGTGAACGGAAACATTTATGTGGCGGATGATCTCGCGCTAAATGCAAAGGAGAGCAAGGTAACGCTTCGGGGAAATTATTACGGTTACAATTTCCAGAAGAATTACGGAGCGGGCGATACGGTTGCAACGGATGCCGACTTTAGCAGTGCAATCATGATCAATGGAAAAAACAGCTCATTAAATATACAAAATCTTAACTATTTGCTGCTTGCGGGAAGAACCTTTATCTCACGCGGGAACAATTCCAGTAACACGGATATTCAGATGGGTGAGTCGATCGCGGCGAGAACGAACCAGCTGGCTTACTATGTTCCGGATAAGTATGTGAAGGTGGAGAGCACCGAGGGCGTTGTGTTAAAGTGGAACGATGCGCAGAAGGTCAGAATCGGTGAAACGGAGTATCCGATCGGTGAAAGAGACTACGCCGCGTCCATCCAGGTGGATCCGGTGAAGCTTGACGGCTGGTTGAACCATGCGAATCCGATCGTACCTTACTATTACACCAATGGTGTCAATTATTATCTGAATTTTAAGTCGCAGCAGGATGCGAATGAATTCTATGCTGCGTATTATGCCGGAAATACTGCTAAAGCAGGCGGGCTTGCCGGAACCTATCTGGATAAGGATGCCTTAATTATCGATGAGCATAATCATATGATCATGACGCTGAGCGGAGATATTATGTACCGGACCAGGTCGGAAGAAATGTTTCGGGAGAAGGCGGTAACGATTGAACCGGACAATTGGAAGGACTCTGCGGGGCGTATGTGGGATTATTGTTCGAAGCTGGCGGTAAGTTATAAGTCTTTGGAACTTGGGCTAAAAGTATCCGGACAGTCTGTGACGCCGGATCAGGTACGCTTTAGCGTGACGGATGAGAGCGGATATGAAAAAATCGACAAGTCAATCGATCCGTTATTTGATAAACTGATTGACCGCAGCGCATTGCAGGAGGAGATCGCAAAACACAGGAATCCGGGAGATACCGAATTCACAGTGTATCATCCGGCAGACGATGTCTACCTGATTGATAACACCGGTGTGTATAATCTTCCGACTTCGATCACAAAGGGCATTGTTGTGGCAACCGGAAGTGTCAAAGTCAGCGGAAATTTTGAGGGAATGATCATTTCCGGCGGTAAGATTACGTTTGATGCGAACGTGCAGGTAAAAGGCAACAAACTGCTTGTCTCTAATCTGTTTAAAGATGATCAAAGCCGTAAGCCTCCGCTTTTTTCCAAGTTCTTCCGTGATTGCTCCGGCACGGCTGCCGGCAGTGTGTCCGGCCAGCTGGATCTGGATTCGTATATCAATTACGATGAATGGAAGAAGAACTAAGGGGTGCGCCGATGAGAGAGCGATGGTTAAAGAAGAAAAGACGGCAGGATCAAAGAGGAATTACTCTGGTGGAGATCATTATCGTGATCGCAATCATAGGAATACTGGCGAGCACGGCGGTCATGATGATCGGACATCTGCATTATGCGGATACGCAGAAGGTCATGAAGACCTTGGATGCTTCGTTGAATCAGCTGCAGGTGAAGTCCATCAGCAAAAGCGGAAATTACTATCTGTATATTTATCATCTGGACAATGGCTATTATGAGCAGATATTGCCGGATAATCTTTCGGCTTTTGATGGGACGAAGCTGACGAAGGACGGAACCAAATTATCGAACAATACGATCAAACTTTGTCAGGACGGAACAGAGCTGGCGGAGAATGGTTTCATGAAGATCGCCTATACGAAGCAGGCAACGTTTGACACCGCCAATACAACGGTGCAGACGATCCTGATCGATGGTGTGCCAAAATACAGTATCCGGCTTGTGATGGATACCGGAAAGCATTTTGTTGAGTCAAATTGATTGTTAAAAATGATGCGTTTATCAACGTGATATGAAATAGGAAGCAGAAGGCAGAAAGGAAGTGGTTGTGTGAATCGGGATCAAAGAGGAATTACGTTTATCGAACTGATCATTGCGATCGCAATCGCTTCGATCATTATGGTTGCCGCAACCATGTTCCTTGGTGCGGCACACAAAAATTATAACAATGCGTCCGCACAGATCGATCTGCAATCCGAATCACAGATTCTGATGGAGCAGATCGGTATGTGGGTGATGGAAGGAAACCGGGTGGAAGCATTGGATCCATCGACCTCCGGTGCACAGGGAATTGTCATCTATCGGATTCCCCGCAAGACCTCGGTGGAGAACCCGAACGGAGCCGCAGCACCCGAGGCGGCCAGTAAGCGTGTGGTCTGGCTATCGGCAGGCGGAAAGAAACTGTACACAAAGAAGGCTGCTGTGGCAGATACAGAAAGTGACACAACCGTGATCGACGCAGATGTGGATGAAGTGCAACAGAATCTGCTCGGAGAGTATGTGACGGCTTTTACAGGGACGGTCGATGCCTCTTCGCAGGCATCCGTTACCGTTTCGTTTCAGATGGAATATTTAAAACAAAAATATGAGATACAGAACGTGTTTAAATTGAGAAATGTACTGCGATAAAATTGCAAAATGACAGAAAACTATTTCGGCAAAACTGTGAGTGATCAAAAGGGGCTTAGATCCCGGATAAGGAAGGGGCGTTCATATTGAAAAGCGTCAATCGGAAAACAAAAATGCATAGTCCGCTTACCGGAGCAAAGAAGAAAATCGTATCTGCAGCCTGTGTGCTGGGGATCGTTGCATTATGCCTTGGCGTGGTCGGATATCAGAATAAGCTGAAGGCGGACGAGAATCTCCCGGTTGTGACAAGAGGCGTGGTGGATAAGATCAATCAGATTCCGGAGTCGAAGCGTGATATGTATGATGCGGATCAATCAACGTATGATCTGGGAACAAAAGAGAACCCGTTTTTTATTCTGGAACTTGTTCCGTATGATGAATATGGATCGTTTGGTTATAATATCGGAGGCTGTGAGCCGACTGATGTGCAGAAAATGCGTGGAACCGGAAAAATCGATACGCTTGGATCCATGAACATGTGCGATGAAAAGCGGATGGATAAAACCTACTTTTTTGAAGATGCGCAAGAATTAAAAACAACAGAGTTTGAACATCCGCTGGTAAAAGAAGATATCGTGCAAAGCTTTGACGGATATTATGAATTGGTTGAAGCCGGAGAGGGTGCTTTCCGACAGAATGAGGATGGTACCATCGTAAAAGCGGACGGGGGAAATATTATCTGGCATACCATTTATGATCTGGAAAAGCAAAAAGACTATCCTAATCAGGCTTTCCAGGGAAAAGATGAGCCGAAGAAAATCCTTACAAATGTCGGAGAACGCATTTATACGGTAAGGGAGAGTTCTCCGGATGATCCGGTATATTCGGTGGAAGGATATTACTATTATAAAAACAATGAGAATTTTTTAAAGCATTCCCTGAAACTGAGTGAC
>ENA-UEQP01001880-UEQP01001880.1-human-gut-metagenome-genome-assembly--contig:-NODE-1880-length-17519-cov-3.629974_pt1 | contig 17519 bp, 18 predicted proteins | sample MGYA00242951_ERZ507951 | MGnify/ENA primary metagenome ERZ507951 (study PRJEB26167, sample SAMN06115539) | human gut metagenome | host: Homo sapiens | place: China:Shanxi | collected 2015-11-18...
TTTGCCTGGCCGACCACGAGGATCGTATTTTTGTTTTCCATATAGTATACCCCTCTTTATTCCCCAATATGAGAAAATGCCTGTAGCAGCTGACCTTCCCCTAACGGACCACACGCTGATACGCTCCATTCTCTGCTCTGCATACGGTTCATTCGCCAGGTTCAAACTCAGGTTTTTCGCACTACCGTTTTGTTATATAGTATATCACAAGATCTTCCCATTTTCCATTGACTTTTCTATGCATTTCTACTAAACTAAAGACAGCGAAAACAGATTCTTTTATTTATCGGGACTCCTGCCCGGATGTTCCCTCCGTAAATAAGAGCCATGAATCTTCCATACAGGGGATCAGTGGCTTTTTTTGTTGCCCAAAATCCAAAAACGGTCCATATCGCCAGTTTCTGATACACGGCAGCGAAAAAAGTTTTCCCCCGCATCAAACATATTTGGAGGATGATTACCATGACATTTTTTAAAGATCTGGATACCATTATGAAACAGGATTTCGGAAACCGCGGACTCTTAAACGAACTCCCGGACAATCCGATCCGGGAAACCCTGACCGCTCTCACCCTGGCCCGCCGTGTGATTCTCTTAACCGGCTTTCCGGTCCGGCTCGAGGACGGCTCCTATGTAGGCGAGACTGATGGCCCCCTCGGCACCGCTGATATCGCCGCTGCCCTGACTGCCCTCGGCGCATCCGTGCTCGTGATCACCGACGAACCTGCATTTTCGATCGTAAGCGATGTCATCTGCTGCCGTGCCCCAAAAGCGAAACTCCTGATGCTGCCAAAAACCGACACCGCCGAATTCATCCGAAGCTGCATCAAAACCTTTGAACCGACCCATTTTATTTCTCTGGAACGCCCCGGAAAGGCCGCCAACGGCCACTATCACAGCATGCGCGGTGAGATTCTCGATGACATGATCACCGACTCCTCTCTCTTCCTCTCCGAGGCGAAAAAAGCCGGAGCCACCACGATCTCCATCGGTGACGGCGGCAACGAGATGGGTATGGGAACCTACCGCGATGTGATCGAACGCTTTGTCCCCTTCGGCGAAACGATCTGCACCGCCGAAAGCGCCGATATCACTCTCGCCTGCGGTGTCTCCAACTGGTGGGGAACCGGCATCGCCGCCCTCTGCTCCCTTATCGCTGAAAAGGACCTTCTCCCGACCCGTGAAGAAGAAACCGAGGCTCTCCGCCTCGCCGTAGCTGCCGGGAGCGTCGACGGATGCACCAGGAAACGTGAGATGACCGTCGACCGTCTCGATCTCGAAACGCATCTCGGGATCCTTGACGCTGTCCGTGATATTTTAAAGAAAGAGCTGGACTTATGCGCGATCGCATAAGTCCACGCGATCGCAGATCCGCAATCTCCACATTTCATATTGACATCTCCCGTCCAGATTCTATATAATAGACATAAATGGTACGAATACCACGTATGAAAGGGGGTTATGCTCCTGCGGTCCCGGAACGGACGGCAGTATTTTTTATGGAACAACATCTGTCACAATACAAAATTTTCTATGAAGTAGCCCGCTGCGGCAATATCTCCCGCGCTGCCAAAGAGCTCTATATCAGCCAGCCCGCTATCAGCAAAGCCATCAGCAAGCTTGAGGAAAGTCTCGGCATCCGGCTCTTCAACCGGAATTCCCGCGGCGTCCAGCTCACAAGGGAAGGCAGTATCCTCTTCCAGCACGTGAACACCGCCTTCGACTCCATCGGACGCGGCGAGCGCGAGCTGAAAAGGATCCATGATTTCCACATCGGAAACCTGAAGATCGGCGTCAGCAACACCCTGTGCAAATACGTACTTCTCCCTTACTTAAAAGGATTCATCGGAAAATATCCGCACGTGAACATTGCCATCGAGAGCCAGTCCACCTACCAGACTCTCGACATGCTCGAGGCCAGAAAGATCGATATCGGTCTCGTTGCGGAACCAAAAAACAGAAAAGGGCTACATTTCCAGCCGGTGATGGAGATCAGCGATGCCTTTGTCTGTACTCCGGCTTATCTGGAGAATTTTCATCTGAGGGAAGGAAGTGACACCGATATCTTCAGAACTGGAAACATCATGCTCTTAAACCGCTCCAATATGAGCCGGAAGCATGTGGATTCCTACCTGTCTGAAAACCAGATCGAGATCAATCAGATACTCGAGACCACCGATATGGAGCTCCTCATCGAGTTCTCCCGGATCGGCCTCGGAATCGGCTGTGTCATCCGGGATTTCATCGAAGACGACTTAAAAAACGGAACCCTCATCGAGATCCCGTTAGATGTTCCGATTCCAAAACGTGTCGTCGGTTTCTGCTGCCATCCCCAGGATATGCCGGATACCCTGAGAGAATTTCTGGAATTCTCGCGGACCTTCCGCAAGGCCTGATCCGAAAACTGATCCATTCATATTCTGGTCCTTCCAAAGATCCAGCTCATTTTATCTGCCAAAAGAGCCGGAACCTGAATTTCGCTCGATCACGAAATCCAGGTTCCGGCTCTTTTAAGTTTTTTACTTATTCTTACACAGGCTCAGCCGTCCTCTGCATGCGGTTCCACAAGTCCCTAATTCTGGTCCTGATATCCCGTCACCTCATAGAATTTCTCAAGGCTTCCATACTTAAATACCATCTTAAGCTCGCTTCCGATGCTGTTCATCATGGTCTCATCCGGGATCTCATCGCGGTGATACCAACCGGCCTCAGAGAGCTCATCCTCCTGAAGCTTAATCTTATCCGGTCCATCAAGCTCCGCAAAGAACCCGATCATCTCCGTGTCGGAAAATGCCCACGGCTGGCTCTTATAATAGCGGATATTCTTAACCTTCAGTCCGACTTCCTCCATGACCTCACGGTGGATCGTCTCCTCAAAGCTCTCTCCGATCTCCACGAAACCGGCGATCAGTGCGTATCCGCGGTACGGGTTGTTGTTCACGCGGTATCTGGACATCAAAAGTCTGTCCCCGTCAGAAATCGCAACGATCACGGCCGGGGAGATCTTCGGGTATTCCGTCTGCCCACACTCCGGGCAGACAAGAGCACGCTCGGTCTTGCTGTTCTCCATCAGATGTCCGCAGCATCCGCAGTACTTTCTGCTCTCCTTGAAACGATGGATCTGGGTTGCCGTGATCCCTGCAAACGCCTGATACATCGGATGCATCTTCCGGTACGCCGCGGTTGGGCAGAGCTCATACGCATCTGAAGCATGTTCCGGCATCTCTGTCACATAGTAATAGTGGTTTCCGTCAATGGCAAAAAGGTAATACGCATTCTCCTTCAGTGTCTCCTTATCCTCCGGGAAATCGGAAAACTGCGGGATCTCGTGATTATCCTCATCTACCTTTCTCAAAAGTGTCCTGCTCTTCTTTATATAAAGGACAAAGTCCTCATCCTTCGCCTTCGGCTGTCCGTAGGTCAGATCAAATTTATGCGGGTTGATATCCTGGATCATTCTGATTCTCCTTATTCGTTGACACGGGCTTCCATATCCCCACAGCATACAGTTCCCTGTGGCTGCGCGAACAGAGCCTCTGAAATTTTCACATCATTTCAATGATACGACGGGCTTTCATTTTTGTCAATCCATCAAAACATATTGCCGTTCCGGTTGACGAACGTGTCCCTTTGCCTTATAATGCCATTCAGTGTCCCTTTGTGGGGAAATGTATGTTTGTAACCGTGAAACTTCTTCACGGTTATCTATGTTTTACGAAAGGAGTTACCCTAATGGCAACAGAAAACAAAATGGGCGTCATGCCCTTAAACCGGCTTCTGATCTCCATGTCCGTGCCGATGATGATCTCCATGCTCGTCCAGGCACTCTATAACATTGTGGACAGTATGTTCGTCGCGCAGCTGAGTGAAAATGCCCTGACCGCTGTATCTCTGGCCTTTCCGGCCCAGAACCTGATGATCGCTGTGGCAACCGGAACCGGTGTCGGTGTCAACGCCGCCCTCTCAAGAAACCTCGGTGAAAAGAACTTTGAGCGCGCCAACAGGATCGCGGACCACGCACTGTTCCTCGCAGCCATGAGTTACATCGTATTTGCGCTCTTCGGCCTCTTCTTTGCGAGACAGTTCTTCCGTCTCCAGACCGATATCGAGGAGATCGTAGATCTCGGAACTACCTATTTAAGAGTCTGTACTCTGGCTTCCTTCGGACTCTTCATGGAGATTGCCTGTGAACGTCTCCTTCAGTCTACCGGAAAGACGATCTACTCCATGTACACTCAGGGACTCGGTGCCATCATCAATATCATTCTTGACCCGATCCTGATCTTCGGCTATTTCGGCGCTCCGGCTCTCGGAATTGCCGGTGCCGCAGGTGCTACCGTCTTCGGACAGATCATCGCTTTCTGTCTCGGTATCTACTTAAACAAGACGAAAAATCATGAGATCACGATCTCTCTCAGGAGCTTTAAACCAAACGGCGAGATCATAAGCCACATTTACGCGGTAGGAATTCCTTCCATCATCATGGCATCCATCGGAAGTGTCATGACCTTTGGGATCAACAAGATCCTCATCGCCTTCTCCTCAACGGCAACCGCTGTATTCGGTGTCTACTTCAAGCTCCAGAGCTTTATATTTATGCCGGTCTTCGGTTTAAACAACGGAACCGTTCCGATCATCGCTTACAACTTCGGCGCCGGAAAACCGGACCGTATTATGGGAACCGTAAAACTTGCCGCTGTATATGCCACAACGATCATGGTGCTCGGCTTCGCTGTCTTCCAGCTCATGCCGGATAAGCTCTTAATGATCTTCAGTGCTTCTGATACCATGCTCTCGATCGGTATCCCGGCGCTTCGGATCATCTCCATAAGTTTCCTTTTCGCAGGCTGCTCCATCGTCTGCTCTTCCATGTTTCAGGCACTGGGGCACGGCATGCTGAGCTTATGGGTATCTGTTTTCCGTCAGCTCGTGGTCCTTCTGCCGGCAGCATTTATCTTTGCAAAGATCAGCGGTCTCCACATGGTATGGTTCGCGTTCCCGATCTCAGATGTTTTTGCCATCATCTTCAGCGGCGTATGCCTTCTCCATGTATATCGGAAAGAAATCGCCCCGTTAAAGGTGCGGCAGGGAAAGTAATTTTTATTCTCTTATCTTTAAGGATCGATTTTTCAGGTATGTAAAACTGCGTCACGCAGATCGTTTCTCCCCGTTTATTTCCGTGAAGGGAATGGTCTGCCTGATACGGTTTTACATGCCTTTTTATTTTGGATCAGCAAATTTTTTAAAAAAATTGCGATTTTAACCTTTTAGTTCAAGACAAAATTCAAATTTTATAGTATGATATAGCTACTTACAGAACAAAAGTTCTCAGTCTTAATACCGGTCAGCAAGGATCCGCTGCCCGTTCCCCTCATAAAAAGAATGAATACCTGCGTTACCCGCTGCCGGAAGCATTTTTGAATGGCCGACAGTTGACATCAGTCTGCCCGGATGGGAATTTGGAGGATGAAGCATGAAAGAGCTATCGAAAAAACTGACCGGAAAAAAGATCCGCGATGAAATGCTGAAGAGAAAGATGACTGTCCGTGATCTGCAGGACGCACTGGAACTGGACAGCCCCCAGTCGATCTACAAATGGATTCGTGGGGAGTCTCTCCCCTCTCTCCCGAATATGCTGGTTCTCGGTGAGTTGTTTAAGGTTCCGTTAGAAAAACTTCTGGTCCGTGAGGACGGGAGTCCCGCTTACCATCGGATCTTCGATGACGGTCTCCCCTGCGAAATTGCTTTTCTGATTCAGGAAAAAGATGACTTTTCCTTGAAAAGTCGTCATGTTGCACGGACGGATACCCTTGCCGGAGCCTGTTACTCAGGGATCTTCAATCTTCCAAAGGATCGTCCCCGGCTAAAAGTTCCTCATAACTGACCTTTAAAACTTTCGCAAAGTACCGCAGTTCAATGTCTGTCACGAACCGCTTTCCGCTCTCGATCCTCTGGATCGCGTTTTTATCAAGATCCAGACCGAGAAGCTGGAGCATATCCGCCAGACGCTTCTGTGAAACATCGTTCATCCTGCAGCGAAGTTCATGGATCTTGATTCCGCAGATATTGTTCCTGCCGGACATTGCCTTATTTTTATACATATAATAACACTCCTTGTTTGGCATTCACTAATTGTCACTCCAAACAATATATGTTATTATTGGAACAGTGATGACATTCACTAAATGTCGTCATTGGGTTTTATCCGGTCCTTTTTTTACATGATTCGGATATCTGCTATCTACATCTCTCAAGGAAATTCATATCCAATGCAGCAATTTTGTGCGTTGACCGGTACTGCGCGCTTACAGTCTGTCTGTTCAGACCGGCGCACATACCACTGAATAAAAACACTTATCATACGAGGAGGATATTTATGGAAATCACAAAAGAATTTAAACAGGATCTCTCCGAGCTGGAATCTGTATGCAGCAGTTTTCTCGGAAAATACGAATCGCAGCTCACGGCTGCCCTGAATAAAGCGGAGATGTCCGCGGAAGAGAGTTTAAAAATAGACCTGATGTTAGAACTCATCACCCACCTCTCCTCCGCCCAGTTTGTCTCCTCCTATATGCAGAAAGAGATCGTGAAGGAAGGAATCCTGCTTCAGGATAAAGCCGGAAACTTCACCCTCGGCGGAACACCGCTCCCGCCAATGAGTGATATCGAGGTGTACGTCCACGATGACGAGCTGGATCAGGACGTCTGGAAGCGCGTCTTTATCGGAGGCGGCAGTGAAAAACGGATCTGCGGTCTGCGCCATCCGGATCTCACCTCCGGAGTCCATGCAAGGATCCGCGGTTAGTCTTCCGCCTGAATGAGCAGTTTTTCCTATATAAGCGAAAAAAGATCCACCCGGGTACCATCCTTTGGTATCCTGACGGATCTTTTCTCTTTATTTGTGACTTTTTCAGCGCCTTCACAGTTACCTGTATTTTTACTGATTCATCTTTTTCTTCTCTTCATAGGTTTTCAGTGCCCGCAGCGCCTCACCCGATAACGGGAACAGCACCATAAGATTGAACACCGTCATGAGACCGACGCCCACGTCTCCAAGATCCCATACCACCGTATACGCCTGCAGTCCGCCGACAAACAGCATGATCAACGCAAAGATCTTGTAGATCGTCTGATAGCACCATCTGTCTCCAAATAGATACGCCACGTTGGATCTTGCGTAAAACAGGATCCCGAGGAACGTCGAGAAGCTGAATAATGCCAGCGTTATCGCGATAAATACAACGCCGAAATCCCCCATATAGTAGCTCATGACTTTCTGAAGAAGGTCCATTCCCGCAAGACCTGTGGTCAGGTTTTCCGGAACGAGCAGCATGATCATCGCAGTACAGCTGCAGATCACGATGGTATCGATAAATACCCCCAGTGCCTGTACCAGACCGACCTTTACCGGATCATTCTCCTCCGCCGCTGCCGCCGCACAGGGGGCGGAACCGGAACCTGCCTCGTTGGAGAACAGACCGCGCTTTACACCGTTCATAAGAACTGCGCCGAAGCCTCCCGCCGCGATCTGGCGGATTCCGAAGGCCTCTTCAAAAATCCGTGTGAACACAGCCGGAACACTGTTCAGATGGGTGACGATAATAAACAGGGTGATCACAAAATAACAGCCGGCCATGACCGGAACGATCACATCCAGAGCGCGGACCGTAGCGTTCTTTCTCATGACGATCACTGCTGAAACTACCACGAGGACCACCGTTGTGACAAGGGGGGAAATTCCAAACGCGTTCTTAAATGCGGAAACTACTGAGTTACTGATCACCTGGCTGATCCCACCCCAGCAGATCAGACCGGATAATGCGAACAGGACCGCCACAACGGACCGTTTTAATTTTTTCTTTCTCACACGCTCCGCATAGCTGTGGATATAGTAGGCAGGACCGCCGCGATATCCGCCGTAGAGCGGATCTTTCTCTTTGTAAAGCTGGGCTAAGGCCGCTTCCACAAAGGCTGTGGATGAGCCAAAAATCGCGGAAATCCACATCCAGAACACCGCACCGGCACCACCTGCGGAGATTGCAGCGACAACGCCCACAAGATTTCCCATTCCCACACGGGTCGCAGTGGATACAAATAAAGTCTGGACAGGAGACAGGCCGCCTGCCTTCTGTTTCTTTCCATTTAATGCCCTTATCATATCCGGAAATAACCGGATCGGAAGAAATTTTGTACGAATCGTAAAATAGATTCCCGTGGGAATCAGAAGTAAAACAAGAAGAGGAATTCCGATCCCATTCCCAAGCGGAATTGTGAAGAGATCTCCCCACAGGAAGCGATATATCGCTTCAATGACTGCTATTAACATAAGTGACTTTTCTCCTTTTCGATATTCCCAACAGGCGGGTACGTTCTTTCCCCACACCATGCATTTTAAGTCTTCAATGCTAAAACGCGCCAGCCTGTTAAATCGGCATGTACAGTCCTTTATTATACACGCTTATCATGATATCTGTCAAATAGTCCTTATGAATAGCTCGGACATGAGAATGAATCCAGAGTTATATGGAACGACACCTGCTTGCAACGATCTGCTTCTTCTTGCGGGTGCGCATGATCTCTGTTTTCAGATTCTACGCATTCTCCTGCTGATCCGCTTTCTTCGGCGGCATCACGATAAGATCCTTTACGATCTCTCCCGCCAGCATCAGTCCCGCAACGGACGGAACGAACGCGATACTTCCCGGGATTGCGCGGCGTTCGGTACATTTATGCTTTGCGCCCGGCGGGCAGATGCAGTTTTTCCGGCAACTGATACTCATGTCTTCCTGCTGCTCTACCGGCGGTTCTGTAGAATAAACGACCTTTAATTTTTTCACTCCGCGCTTCTTTAATTCCCGACGCATAACCTTCGCAAGGGGGCACATACTCGTCTTATAGATATCTGTCACATGAAACTGGGTCGGATCCAGCTTATTTCCTGCTCCCATGCTGCTGATGACCGGGACCTTGCAGGAGATCGCCCTCATGATGATCTCGATCTTTGCCGTCACGGTATCCACTGCATCCACCACATAGGAATATTCCGTAAAATCAAATTCATCGGCATTTTCCGGCAGGTAAAAGCACTTTCTGACCTCAACCTGAGCGTCTGGATTGATGTCAAGGATACGATCACGCATGACCTCCACCTTATACTGTCCGACGGTCTTTCTCGTCGCGATGATCTGACGGTTGATATTCGTTAAGCAGACTTTATCATCATCCACCAGCACAAAAGAGCCGACTCCGCTTCTCGCCAGCGCCTCGGCCACATATCCGCCGACTCCGCCGATTCCGAAGATCGCCACCTTCGCCTTCGCGAGGCGGTCCATATTTTCCGCTCCCAAAAGGAGCTGTGTTCTCGAGAACTGATTTAGCATGTCTATCTCCATTCCTTCTGTATTTCAATGGTCACCTGGGAATCTCCTGCTTCCCGGATCCCTGTATTCTTACAGCCAGCGCAGCAAATGCACCGGCATACAGAACAGTTCCCATTATACCCACTGGTTTGGTATGTGTAAAGACCCCAACATTATTACGCTCTGATTTCTGCTGACACAGGCAGTTTGCTCGTTCATTTTTCTTTACGGCAGCGGATACGCCCCACATTCCACAATATTCCGATAGGACACAGGATCCGTATCACCTTCCGTGTTGATAAGCAGGATCACGGAATCTGCTCCCAGCCCAAGAGCCTCTCTTGCCTTTTCAAGCTCCGGGCGTTCCAATACCATCAGAGCAGCTCCCATGGCTGAAGCTCCGGACTCACCGGACACGATCACCGGATCATCCCCCACCGGCTTTGCGTAGGTCCTCATGGCATGAGCCGCCGCATAGTCTTTACAGGTGACATAAGCCGTCGGAAGCTTCTTTAACGCCGGCCATATGGATTTACACGGTGTTCCGCAGTTTAAGCCCGCCATGATCGTCTCCGGTGCTCCGTCCACTGAGCGGAGTTCTCCGGCTTCCCCGGACTTAAAGATACAGTCTGCCACATCCGGCTCCACGATCAGGAACTTCGGTGCCTTCTTCCCATAATGGTTCACAAGATATCCTGCAACAGCCCCTGCCATGGAACCGACACCCGCCTGTAAAAACACATGAGTTGGGATCTCTCCCAATGCCTCAATCTGCTCTGCCGCCTCCGATGCCATCGTGAGATACCCTTCCATGATCCAGCCTGGGATCTCTTCATATCCGTCCCAGGAAGTATCCTGGATCAGAAACCAGCCGTGTTCCTCACTCATCTTCTTCGCATATTTCACCGTATCATCGTAATTCCAGTCTGTGACCGTCACCTCCGCCGGACCTGCCTGCCGTACAGCCTCCTCACGGGCCTTTACGGTGCCTTTCGGCATGTAAACGTAAGCTTGTGCCCCAAAGAGTCCGGAGGCCCAGGAAACTCCCTTTCCGTGGTTTCCGTCCGTTGCAGTCACAAAGGTATACTTCGCAGTCTTCTCCCGGGTTTCCTCCTTCTGAAACTCTGAAAAATCTACATTTTCCGGGTCAAGACCAAGTTCCCTGCACAAGATCCGGAACATCGCGTATGTTCCGCCAAGTCCCTTGAACGCCTTCATGCCAAAGCGCTCCGCTTCATTCTTCACATAGATTCCTTTTACGCCAAGCTTTTCCCCAAGCCCCCGTAAATGCACAAGCGGCGTCCGGTTATACACCGGAATGCTCTCATGAAACCGTCTCGTCTCCTTCGCTTTCTCCTCTGAAAACTCCGAAAGATCCACATGATCCGCATCCGCCACATTCATCAGAACCTTTGTTCCGTACCCCTCTTCCATTTTCTTTGCCATAAAAATCCCCTTTCTGCATAATCCCCGAACCTTTGCTATTTCGTTGCATTTTCATACGATCACACACCTTCATATTATATGAACACCGCGAAAATTGCAATATCATGATTTTCGAAAAGGAATTGGAGTACATTCTTTGTGAATGAAAAAGAATGTGCCTTTTTATGTAACAGGGAATTCCTCGGAATTTCCTGTTACATAAAAACAGGGACATTTGATTTCTTAATCCAATGTCCCTGTTTCCTGTATCATCGATCGTTTCCTGTTCGAACAGATATCAATAATTCTGTTAAATCATGAGCGAATATCGTCGATCGCCTTACCGATATCATGTCTCATGTACTTATTCTCAAATGAGATCCATTCCGTCGCCTCATAGGCTTTCTTTCTGGCTTCCTTCAAGTCTTTTCCGGTCGCGGTCACACCGAGGACACGGCCGCCGTTGGTGACGATCTGGCCGTTTTCGTTGAACTTTGTGCCGGAGTGGAAGACATAGTAATCATCTTTTCCCTTGAATTTCTCAAGGCCCTCGATCGGGAATCCCTTTTTGTACTCTACCGGGTAGCCGTCGGACGCTAAGATCACGCATACGGTCGCGCGGTCATTGTCGAACTTTAAGTCGACCTGATCGAGCGTTCCGTCGATACATGCCTCGAAGACGTCCACAATATCGTTTTCCAGTCTCGGAAGAACGACCTGAGCCTCCGGGTCACCGAATCTCGCGTTGTACTCGAGGACCTTCGGTCCGTCCGGTGTCAGCATAAGTCCGAAGAAGATAACCCCCTTAAACGGTCTTCCCTCTGCCTTCATGGCATCAACGGTAGCCTGATAAATATATTTCTTACAGAACTCATCGACTTCTTTTGTATAAAACGGGCTTGGGGAGAAGTTTCCCATACCGCCGGTATTTAAGCCCTGATCGCCGTCCTTTGCACGCTTATGGTCCTGGGCAGAGCTCATGATCTTTACGATATTTCCGTCCACGAAGGACAGTACGGATACCTCGCGTCCTGTCATAAACTCCTCGATAACGATCTCATCACCCGCGGAGCCGAACTTCTTATCCATCATGAGCGTCTTAACGCCCTCTTTTGCCTCTTCTAATGTCTGACAGATCAGAACACCTTTTCCAAGCGCAAGACCGTCCGCCTTCAATACGATCGGCATCTTTGCGGTCTCAAGATATTCCAGAGCCTTTTCCGGGTCCGTGAATGTCTCATAAGCCGCTGTCGGGATGTTATATTTTTTCATGAGGTCTTTGGAGAATGCCTTGGACCCCTCAAGGATCGCCGCATTCTTTCTCGGTCCGAATACACGGAGTCCCTCTTTCTCAAAGACATCAACGATTCCGCCCACAAGCGGATCATCCATACCGATCACGGTAAGATCGATCTCTTTTTCCTTCGCGAAAGCAACTAATTTATCAAATTCCATGGCACCGATCGGCACACATTCTGCTACCTCTGAAATTCCGGCATTGCCCGGCGCACAGTAGATCTTATCAACCCGTTTGCTCTGTGCAACCTTCCATGCGATCGCATGCTCTCTTCCGCCGCTGCCGACGATTAAAACCTTCATCCGTTTTTCCTCCTGCTCATCAGTGAAGCCGTTCCTGTACACGCCCCGCGCAGCCAGGAACGACTGTCTTTTATCCTGTATCAGATCTCTCCGTTTGCGATCATGTCGATAGCCTTCGGCAGGATCTTCCACTCTGCCTGTTCCATGACGCGGCGCTGAAGGACCTCCGGCGTATCGCCTTTTTCCACTTCAACAGCCTTCTGTAAGATGATCGGACCGGAATCCATTCCCTCGTCCACAAAGTGTACCGTCGCTCCGGTGATCTTTACACCTCTCTGAAGGGCTGCCTCATGAACCTTCAGCCCATAGAACCCAACGCCGCAGAAGGACGGAATTAAGGACGGATGGATATTGATGATCTTATTTCTGTATTTTTCGATCATGATCTCCGGGATCTTCACAAGATATCCGGCCAGCACAATGAGATCCAGATCGTAGGAATCGATCTTTGCGACCAGTGCCTCATTAAATTCATTTCTGGATGCAAAGTCCTTCGGTGACAGGCACTCAGCCGGAATCCCATGCTTTTTCGCACGCTCCAAAGCAAACGCGCCTGCGTTATTGCTGATCACGACCTCCACCTTCGCGTTGCGGATCGATCCCGCGTCGATGGCATCCAGGATCGCCTGAAGATTTGTTCCACCGCCGGAAACAAGAACGCCGACTCTTAACATAAGGTCACTCCCTTTTCTCCTGCCTCGATGGAGCCGATAATATACGGGGTATCTCCTGCTGCCTTCATGGCTGCCATGGTTGTGCGAACATCTTCCTCTGCGACTGCAACGACCATGCCAATTCCCATGTTAAAGGTGTTGTACATCATCTTCTCATCGATCTCGCCCTTTTTCTGCATCAGCGGGAAGATCGGCGGAATCTGGTAGCTGTCCTTGTGGATCACAGCGCGAACGCCATCTTTTAACATACGCGGAACATTCTCATAGAAGCCGCCGCCTGTGATATGGCTACATGCCTTTACGGTAACGCCTGCTTTTTTCACGTTCTTTAAAGCTTTCACATAGATTCTTGTCGGAGCGAGAAGTGTCTCACCGAGAGTCTTTCCAAGCTCGTCATAGTATGTATTTAAGCCCTCTGCGGTCATCTCTTTCTCAAACACCTTGCGGACAAGAGAGAAACCGTTGGAGTGAACGCCTGTGGAAGCCATTCCGATCAGCACATCACCCGGCTGAAGATCCTCGCCTGTGATCATCTCTTTTTTATCGCAAACACCAACGGAGAAACCAGCAAGGTCATACTCATCCTCTGCCATAAGACCCGGATGCTCCGCGGTCTCGCCGCCGATCAGGGCAGCTTCAGACTGGAGACAGCCCTCCGCAACACCTTTTACGATATCCGCGATCTTCTCCGGAATATTCTTTCCACATGCAATATAGTCTAAGAAGAATAACGGCTCACCGCCTGCACATGCGATATCGTTGACGCACATTGCGACTGCGTCGATACCGATCGTGTCATGCTTATCCATGATCATCGCAAGCTTTACCTTTGTTCCGCATCCATCGGTACCGGAGAGAAGGACCGGCTCCTCCATATCTTTGATCTTTGCGAGGGAGAATGCACCGGAAAATCCGCCAAGACCTCCTAAAACTTCCTCACGCATCGTTTTCTTTACGTGCTCTTTCATCAGTTCTACAGACTTGTAACCAGCCTCGATATCAACTCCGGCTTTCTTGTAATCCATATGTATTTCCTCCTGGAGAATCTTAAGTTTAGTTTATATCACTTTTTCATGGACGCAAGATACTCTTTATATCCGATCCTGTCAAGCTTTTCTGCCTTGCCTTCCACTTCTGTTTTCATCTTCTCGGAATACGCTTTTAATTTTCCAAGCAGCTCCGCATCCGATGCCGCAAGAATCTTTGCCGCAAGGATACCGGCATTCTTTCCGCCGTTGATCGCTACTGTCGCTACCGGGATACCGGACGGCATCTGAACGATCGAGTAGAGGGAATCTACACCGCCCAGATCAGAAGTTTTCATCGGGATTCCGATGACTGGAAGCGGGAAGATCGCTGCGCACATTCCCGGAAGGTGTGCTGCCTTTCCTGCGCCGGCGATAATAACCTTCATGCCTCTGCTCTCGGCGCTCTTTGCGTACTCAAAAAATGTATCAGGCTCTCTGTGAGCGGAAATGATCGTCATTTCAAAATCAATACCAAACTGTTCCAGTACTTCGGCAGCCTGCGCCATAACCGGCATATCAGAGTCGCTGCCCATTACAATTCCAACTTTTGCCATTGCTTTTCTCCTTATGAGTGTAACGATTATTGATAAGCTTTTCTAATAAATAGCTTTTTAGTAACAATGTTTCCTTATCAATCATAATACAAGGTTTTTTCATGCACGTCAAGTAGGAATCCATAGATTCTGCCAACTTCATGCAGTGACGTGACACCCCGGCGCAAAAACACCCTGAAACAGATCACTTCAGGATTCCTTTCAGGGTGCTTCACAGGCAATGGGGGCAAACTGCCATTTGCCCCCATCTGCTATTTATTTAAGTTTTAACGGCTTATTTAATTCATCCAGCCCCGCCAGCACAAATTTTCCGTCAAGGATGAGATCCGTCTTCGTTCCGTCCATATGGACTGCAGAAATTCTCTCCAGTTCCTGATACGGGATCGTGATATCCGTGTGGACACCGAAATATGCCCTGGAGACATCTTCCTTCCTTAATATGGAAATCTCGTTGTCCCTGGCGATCATCTCCTTACCGTCCGGATTATACATCGGACTGTCCTCAGACCAGCTGTAACAGGTGTCACCCACTGCAAAATGCGGTCCCATCTTTTCGACGATAAGGATCGGAAGGCGGTCAAGGATCCCGAATTTCTCCGCCATCGCATAAGCCGTCGTGTTCGTTCCGATCGCGAACTCACCAAGCGGCAGGGTCTCATGTCCATTCATGATCCCCTGCACGATCAGGCGGTGTCCTGCCTCTTTATCGATCTCTCCATTTTCCGCAAAGTTGTCGCAGACTGCCGAAACCACACGTCCATCTTTGAACTCCATCATAAGATTCCGGTACTGGATATCTCCGATATAAACCGTTCCCACATTTAAGATTCCGTTCGTCCCCGCAAGCTTCGGGGAAGTGAATACCTCACCGAGAGGAATATTCACATCGGCCACGCAGTTCTCAAACTTCGTCTGCTTTTCCGGATCAGAAAGGGCCGCCAGACGTACCTGCATGTTCGTCCGGTTCTCACCTTTTCCGATCACTTCCACATACTCTGCCGTATCGAGTACATCGATGATCTTCTGCTGCATATCGCGGTAAAGCTCGTAGTCCAGAGTATTGATCCGGATCGTCTCTTTAAATATTTCCGGGAAGTGTTCCCCGATCGCCGGAACCGGGAACGCGATGATCGTAAAGCTCGTCTCATCCCCCGGAATATATTCGTTCACCACCGGCATGGAAAGATTCCGGTATTCCAGATAAAGGTTCTGCTGTTTCTCCGTAAACGCCCATGCCTCTGATTTGTTCACCGGTTCAAAGCCCGGCTCACCGAAGGTTTCGATGACCGCCGGTCCTGCGTAGGCTGCCGCTTCCTCCTTATACTGCTCATAGGCAGTCTTTAAAACACCGATCTTCCGGTCGCGGAACGCCTTGTCCATATAGACCGCGCTGTCATAACGATGGTCATAATCATACTGTCTGTTCGGGGAAGAGGATGCGTATCCGCTGTGCCCTGCCGGATTCCGGTTGATGCTGCCAACCGCACTTCTGCAGAAGATCACGGAAAGTCCCGCCGCTTCGAAATTTTTTACTGCCTGGCGTACCATGCGTTCAAAACCGATCGGATAACGCACTGACACCGTCTTCTTCTTTGAAAGATCCCGGCCCATGACCTCAAATCCACGGATATATCCGTCAGTATAGGTATCTGCCATCTTCCTGATCTCTTCCTCCGGCAGGCTGTTTAAAAACGCCGCTGTCTTCTCCTCTTCCGGGGAAATATACGCACCGAAACGATAGAGATACGAGAGATCGGAAAGGTCACTCTCCATAATGATCTTCTTCGCAAAATCAAGCGTCGGATCCACGCCTTCCCGCACACGGTAGGTCAGCGTCACATCACAGTAGTCGCTGGCGCTCCAGTAAAGAATGTCCCTGATCTCCTTTGCAGCCGGAAGTATCTCTCCCTCAAACAGGTTGTAGATCTCGATCAGCGCCTCGTTTCCGATCACGAGATCGAGAACACGCCCCTCAAATGCATAGACGATGTCTGCACGGATCTCCGCATAGAGATAAGAAAGAAGCTTTCCATACTCCTCTCCGAGCGTCTGCACAGCATAAGCCGGATTCGCGTAGCTTGTCTCATAGGCTCCCGGGAGAACGTCCGCATAGAGCTTCTGATTTAAGGCTCTCCCCTCTTCCAGAGTCATCTTGTCAAGACTTCCGTCTTCCTTTGCCTTCAGGACTTCGCCGCACTGAATGATGAGCTCCGTCACCTTTTTAAAATAATCCCGGTAAACTTCCGGTACTGTCTCCTCCGTCAGAAAATCCCGGATCCGCGCCATGGAAAGGTCATAGCGCTCTCTGATCAGATCTTGTTCCATGTCTCATGCCTCCATTTCATTACAGCGCAAATACGATCATCAGTGCCCACACGAGCAGCAGGATCCCCGCCGCCGCCAGACTGATCTTCGCCAGAAGATAATTTTTCTCTTTCTCCATCATCGCGAAAGCACTATAAACGACCGCTGACACCGCGATGATAATACTGCAAAAACCCAGAGCCGCTGCCGCAAGAGGCGCATTTCCCTGGGTATGATAAGAAAGGCCAATGGCGGCGGCATAAAAAAGAAGCGCCGCTGCCGCAAGGCCTGCCGCCACAAAACTGTTCTTTGCAAACGGCTTTTTAATATACGATACTTTATTTCCGATTCGTTCCACTGTATCTCTCCCAAACGCCTCTCGCGAGGGTGAAAATGATATACCCGACAAAACCGCCGATGGTATTCATGAGCAGATCATCCACGTCAAAACTTCCGACTTTTTCCACAAGCTGCATGGTCTCAACGAAAAGACTCATGGAAAAGCTCAAGATCACCGTCACATACCAGTGTCTCGTCCGCTCCCAGATGACCGGCAGAAAAAATCCAAACGGCATA
>ENA-UEQP01001899-UEQP01001899.1-human-gut-metagenome-genome-assembly--contig:-NODE-1899-length-17395-cov-27.990588_pt1 | contig 17395 bp, 16 predicted proteins | sample MGYA00242951_ERZ507951 | MGnify/ENA primary metagenome ERZ507951 (study PRJEB26167, sample SAMN06115539) | human gut metagenome | host: Homo sapiens | place: China:Shanxi | collected 2015-11-18...
TGTCGCCGTATAAAAATAGAACGAAATAACCTCTTGTGTGAGCAAGCTCCCACCGAGGTATTCCGTTCTATTTTTGCTTGGCTCGTAACTCTCAATTTAAAAAACTACTTTTATCGTCGTTCCTTTTCCCGGTTCACTCTCCAGCTCCAGATTTGCATGGCTTTTAGCGATGATATGCTTCACAATTGCAAGCCCCAGTCCGGTGCCGCCGGTGGACTTGGAACGGCTCTTGTCCACGCGGTAAAAACGCTCGAAGATCCTCTCCTGGTGTTCCTTGGATATCCCGATTCCGGTGTCTTTTACTATCAGGTAAGTATGGTCCTCTCTGGCATAGGTCTGTACATCCACGCTTCCTCCCAGGTTGTTATACCGGATGGCATTATCGCACAGATTGTATAGCAATTCCTCCATCATCTGCCGGTTCGCCGTTACATAGCACTCCGTACCGGAGAGGGCAATCGTCACATCATGTTTCTCGGCACTCATGGAGAGCATTTCCACACAATTCTGTGCCATCTCATGAAGATCCAAAAGCTCCGTATCCGCTTCCCCTTCCGTGCCATCCAGCTCTGACAAGCGAATAATATCATTGATCAGTGTAAGCAGACGATTCGCGCTGTTATGAATCCCGTGAGCAAAACGCACCGTATCCTGTTCGGAAGCCATTCCGGTCTCAATCAGCTCCGCATATCCTGAAATAGATGTCAGCGGAGTCTTCAGTTCGTGAGATACATTTGCACTGAATTCCTGACGCATTCTGGCATTTTTCATAATGTCCTCATGCTGTTTGCGGATCATGACCATGAACGGTGTCAGCTCCTCATAGGTCTGCATTCCCGTACACTCACCTATGTTCTCTGCCAGTTTTTCAATGGGGGCGATCAGCTTCGCGGTCAGCACTTTGGCCGCCACCATGCACAAGATCAGCAGCACTATGAAAATACCAACCATCATAGGCAGCGCCTGGCTGAAAATGCTGTAAATACTCCTGGCATCTTTGGACAGACGTAAGATACTGCCATCTGCAAGCCGGATGGCATAATAAAAAGTGGACCGGGATAACGTTTCGGAATTACGGACCGCCTCGCCCTCTCCGTCCTGCATGGCTTCCCGGATCTCGGGTCTGGAAGAGTGGTTTCCCATGGCCACGGAATCTGCTTCATTATCATACAATACCCGGCCGTCACTGCCAATGATGGTCAGTCGAAGATCCGATTCCACCGGCACACCGCTTTGCTCAATTTCCTCTACGGAAGAGCAGTTGCTCAGCAACAATCCGTAGCTTTTCAGATCCTCCAGTACCTGTCTGCGAAACAGATCATAATAGACCACTGTGATCAATACCATCGTCAGCAGAATCGTCACCGTGGCAATGAGGATCATCATTTTGTTAATCTTTTTCTTCATCTTCTGTTACGCTTTCTCACCGTTCATAATGTATCCCACATTACGTACCGTCTTGATCAGACTGCCTTCTTCCTTCAGCTTCTGGCGCAGAGTCTTGATATGCATATCCAGCGTTCTGGACTCTCCCTCGAAATCAATCCCCCACACCCGGTCTAAGATCAGTTCCCTGGTAGTCACGATACCGGCATTCGTCATCAAAAGCTTTAACAGTTCATATTCCTTGTAAGTCAGTTCCACCGGCTCCTTACCTACCATCACGGAATGTTTCTCTCTATCCAGCACAATATTGCCAAGCTTCAAAATCTTATCTTTGTCCTGAGTCTTCTGACTTCTCCGAAGCATTGCTTTGACCCTGGAGATCAGTTCCATGACACCGAAAGGTTTCGTAATATAATCATCCGCTCCCAGATCCAGACCTTTCACTTTATCGATCTCCGTGGTCTTGGCCGTCACCATGATCACCGGCACCAGTACTGTATCCTGTCTGGTACGTAGCTTTTTCACGATACTCAGTCCATCCTCATCCGGCAGCATAATGTCTAACAGGATCAGATCCGGTGCTGTCTCGTTCAGTGCTGCATAGAAATCTGTGGCGGAGTCAAATCCTTTTACCTCATACCCTACATTGGCCAACGCAAAGGTCTCAATCTCCTGAATGTTTTTATCATCTTCTACTACATAGATCAATGCCATCTCACAGCACTCCTCTCTGACTGTGCTTTCTCTTCTTAACTATACCTCTGTAAATCCTTACTCCGCAAGTAATTTTGCATTCTTTTCCATAACACGTTCCTGCTTTGTGGGAGGTAACTGGTATTTTTCACGACATGCCATCACTTTACCCTGAAAATCCAAATTATCCTCCTGTCGCAGTTCATCCAGATAAGCATGCGTATCGAATTCATCTTCATTCACCTGTACCAGGCAGACCGCAATGTTGGAGCAGTGATCACTGACACGTTCAAAGTTCGTGATCACATCGGATAAAATGAATCCCAGTTCAATAGTGCATTTTCCCTTACGGAGTCTGCGCACATGACGCTGTTTCACATCCAGGCTCAATCCGTCAATAACCTCTTCCATGGGTTCTACCTGTCTTGCCAGGTTCAGATCTCCCTTTATAAAGCTGTTCATGGTAATATCCAGAATGTCATGTACCGCTCTTTCGAATACCTTCAGTTCTTCCTGTGCTTTATCGGAAAAATCCAGCTTTTTGTCATACATTTCCTGCGCAGCTTCTTTCACATTGCGGGCATGGTCGGAAATCCTCTCAAAATCACCGATACAATGTAAAATAGTGTTCAGTGTCTCGCTGTCTTTACCGGACAGCTGTCTGGAGCTGAGCTTCACCAGATAAGTGCCAAGCTCATCCTCAAAGCGGTCCACATCTGTCTCCATCTGTGCTACCTGCTCTGCTTTTGCCACGTCATACCCCTGCAGTAATTCCATGGCGAGGTCCATTGCCTTGCGGGATTTGTCCGCCATAACAGACGCTACCTGTCTGCTCTGTTCTACCGCATAGGCAGGTGTATCCAGAAATCGGGGATCCAAAAGGCTCAGTGTCTTGTCTGTCTCAGACATTTCCTTCACATCTTCATGCGTAGGCAGTGTCAGGCAGGCAAGCTTTACCAGTCCATTGGAAAATGGCAGCAATACCAGCGTGGCAGCAACATTAAAGCAGCTGTGGACCACTGCAATGCCGAAGGGGGTTGCCACTTCTCCTAAAAAAGCAAAGGGATGAATGGCATTTGCAGTATAAAAGATTCCAAGGAACAATATCGTTCCGATAATATTGAAATACAAGTGGATCAGTGCCGCACGCTTTGCGTTGCGGGAAGCACCGATACCGGAGATCATAGCGGTAACACAGGTACCGATATTCTGTCCCATGATAATGGGAACTGCTGCGCCGAAGCTTACCGCTCCGGTCATGCACAGTGCCTGCAAAATACCTACAGATGCGGAAGAAGACTGGATCACCGCTGTGAGAATGAGTCCTGCCAGCACACCGAATACGGGATTTTGGAACTTGATCAGCAGATTGGTAAACTCCGGTACCTCTGCCAAAGGTGAAACTGCCGCACTCATGGAATCCATGCCAAACATCAGAATTGCAAAGCCCACCAGGATGGTTGCCGCATTTTTTAATTTATCTTTATGGGAAAACAGTAAAATACCCACACCCACGATTGCCAGAATCGGCGAAAAAGAACTGGGTTTGAGCATACGGATCCAGAAGGCATCACTCTCAATGCCTGCAAGGCTTAAGATCCAGGAGGTCACCGTGGTACCGATATTGGCGCCCATGATGATGCCCACTGCCTGTTTCAGGCTCATAATGCCGGAATTGACAAATCCGACTACCATTACAGTGGTAGCGGAGGAGGACTGGATCACGCCGGTGACCACCGCACCCATCAAGACTGCCTTGACCGGGTTGCTGGTCAGTTTCTCCAGGATACGCTCCAGACGTCCGCCGGAGGCCTGGGACAATCCATCACCCAACAGATTCATTCCGTATAAAAATAGTGCAAGTCCTCCTACCATCTTCAACAAATCAAAAAAGTCCATACTCTAATCCTCTCATTTTACATAACATACTTTACATTTTCGGTTTCTATCTTCACTTTATCGTGCTTATGTAAAATGCAATATCTTCGAATGTAAAATTTATGTAAAATTGCAACGATGCAGAGCCATGAACTATTGCTCTATGCTCGTCAGATGCTGGCATCTGTAAGAGCATATGACAATAGTTCTTTGGCGAGCACGCCTCAATGAGCAAAAGCAAAGCCTCGCAGAGGCGGTTTTGCGAATTGCGGCTCTGCATCGTTGCCGGGATCGTCGAATCCTAGTATAATTTTACCCCTTCCATGTCTCCGGTCATACGGAAGATCGCCCACTGGGCAATATTTACTGCATGGTCGCCTACCTTTTCCAGGTACTTTGCCATCATCAGATAATCCACCACACGATCAGCATCCAGATTCTGTTCCCGGATAGCCTGCATCATCTCTTTCTTCATATCGTTAAAGAGGTCGTCCACCACATCGTCATGCTCCACAACTTTTCGGGCATTCGCTTCATCTCCCTCCACGAAAGCCTCCACAGAATTATGGATCATATCCTTTGCCTCTTCCATCATTTTCAGAAGCAGCTTTTCCTGTTTTCCCTCGGAATTCATATTCCCCATCCGCAGATACAGCTCCACCATATCTGCCACATGATCACCGATCCGCTCAATGTCTGTTACAACCTTCAGTGCTGCACTCACCAGCCGCATATCTCTCGCCACCGGCTGCTGTCTGGTCAGCAGACTTAAGCACATAGCTTCAATGCTTCTCTGCATATCCACCATCTTGTGATCCGTATCCAGCAGAGTCTTTAAAATATCCTCTTTGTTCTCCCGCATTCCATATAGCATACGATCATAACTGATCTCCGCATGTTCTCCCATCTCCGATACTTTGTTTTTCAAAGTCTCAAGATCCTGTTCAAATAATACTCTGGGTGACATCTCCCATTCCTCCTATCTATTCATTCAAAATCAACCAAATCGTCCGGTGATGTAGTCTTCTGTCCGTTTATCCCGGGGTCTTGCAAAGATCTCGGAGGTTGCATTCTTCTCGACCACTTCTCCTACCAGGAAAAATGCGGTATCATCCGACACACGGGCTGCCTGCTGCATATTGTGGGTTACGATGACCACGGTGTACTTTTTCTTCAGGGTCTCCATCAATTCCTCGATCTTTAATGTAGAGATCGGATCCAGGGCGGAAGTGGGTTCATCCATCAGAAGCACCTCCGGGGATACTGCCAGTGCCCTAGCAATACACAGTCTCTGCTGCTGCCCGCCGGACAGACCCAGTGCGGATTTATGCAGACGGTCCTTTACTTCTTCGAAGATAGCGGCACCCTGCAGGGAACACTCCACGATCTCATCCAGTTCCTTTTTATTCTTGATGCCATGCAGTCTTGGACCATAGGCAATATTGTCATAGATAGACATGGGAAAAGGATTGGGCTGTTGGAATACCATACCCACCTTTTTACGAAGCAATGTGGTATCCACCCGCTTATCGTAAATGTCCTCTCCGTCCAGGATCACTTTTCCTTCGACTCTGCAGCCATCCACCAAATCATTCATCCGGTTCAGGCAGCGCAGGAAAGTGGATTTGCCGCAGCCACTGGGACCGATAAATGCGGTGATGGCATGATCTGCGATCTCCATATTTACATTTTTCAGGGCATGGTTCTCTCCGTAATGGAGATTTAAGCTTTCCACGGTTATTTTACTGTTATCCATAAGGTTACTCCTTCTTGTGATTTCTCTTACTCTCGTCTCAATTTATTTGCTGCCAGCTTGGTCAGCAGATTCAGGATCAATACAATAACAATGAGAACACATCCGATTCCAAATGCGTTGTCATATTGTCCCTTCTGCATCTGCAGATACAGTTCGATCGTCAGGGTTCCACCGGACTCCATTGCCTTGTGGGCCAGCTTCGCCAGATTGTCCCCGAAAGCTCCGGTGAACTTTGGCAGCTTATAGTCGCTTCCTGCAGTAAATAGAAGTGCTGCGGATTCTCCTACAATTCGTCCCAGTGCCAGGATGATACCGGTCACGATACCCGGCATGGAGGACGGCAGAAGGATGGTACGGATCATATGCCATTTTGTGGATCCTATTCCCAGAGCACCGGTACGATAGCTGTCCGGTACGGTTCGCAGAGCTTCCTGCGTATTTCTGGTGATCAGCGGCAGCACCATCAGGGTCAGGGTAAAAGAACCGGTGAGCAGCGAATAACCGAATCCCAAAGTCTCTCCGAAGAAGATCATACCGAACAGACCGAAAATGATAGAAGGAATACCGGACAGGGTCTCGGTGGTAAATTCAATGAGGGAGACCAACTTGCCGGGTTTGGCATATTCGTTCAGGTAAATAGCGCTTCCCACACCAATGGGGGTTGCGATCAGCAGAGTGATCACGATGATGTACAGAGTATTTAACAGGTTGCCGGCAATACCCGTGGTCTGTTTTCTGGCACTGGTCACAGTCGTTAAAAATGCCCAGTTCACGGTGTGAATGCCTTTCACAAAGACATACAGGATAATTCCCAGCAAAAGTGCCACCGCCAGTGTGGCGGAGATGTAAATAGCTGCCAATAGCAGCATGTCAGTGGGGCGTTTTCTTTTTACATATAAGGTGTCTTTATTCATTGTCGTCCGCCCCCTTTTTCAGTATTTTATTCAGCACTACATTAATGATCATAATGAATACAAACAACACCAGTCCGATGGTAAACAACACCTGTCTGTGCAGTCCGGAAGAATATCCCATCTCGCTGACAATGGCTGTGGTCAGGAATCGCACGGAGTTAAAGGGCAGGGGCACATTCACGCTGCTGCCGGATACCAGTGTGATAGCCATAGCCTCTCCGATAGCTCGTCCCACTCCCAGAACGATAGCGGTCACAATTCCGGATTTGGCTGCCGGAAGGATGGATCGGAAAATGGTCTGCACATGGGAAGCACCCAGTGCCAGGGAGGACGATTTTATTCCGACGGGAACGGCGCGTATGGAAGTCTCGCTGATATTGATCACCGTGGGCAGGATCATGATCGCCAGTACGATCACGGCAGACAACAGGTTCGCACCTCCGGTGAACTGGTGTGTCGTGGATCCCCGGAAGATCAGTCTTTCTAATTGATACATGAGAGGATTCAATAAGTAGATTCCCAACAATCCGTAGATAACGGAAGGGATGCCGGCTAACAGCTCTACCGCAGGCTTTACAATGGCAGCTAAGGGCTTAGGTGCCACCTCTGCCAGAAATACCGCTGTCAGTACGCCGATGGGTACACCCAGTAAAATTGCCAGTGTTGTACCAACGATAGAAGTCAGGATAACCCACAGAATACCGAATTTCGGATCTGCCGCCGTCGGCATCCATTCGGTGCCGAACAGGATCTCTCCCAGACCCACTTTTAAAATGGCGGGAGTACCGCTGATGATCATATATAAGGTAATGGAAACTACCGCCAGTACAGCGAAGAAGGCACAAATCGTAAAGACTATTTGTGCCACAGTTTCCACTACCGCTTTGTTTTTTCTGTTTCCCATTACGGAAGCGTGTGTTTGACTATTCATCGCTTTTTCCTTTTCTCGATTCCGATACTTACTTTACAGTGATCAGACCAACTTCGGAAGCGATCTGCTGTCCTTCATCGCCCATTACATAATCGAACCATGCCTGTACCAGATCGTTCTGCTCGGAGATCTCACCTTTGGTAGCCATTACGAAGGGTCTGCTTAAGAAGTAGTTACCAGCCTTGATGTTCTCTGCGGTAGCCTCTACGCCTTCCAGGGAAAGTGCCTTAACACTATCATCCAGTGCATCCAGGGAAGCGTATCCGATAGCTCCGGGCGTGGATGCTACTTTAGCAATCACAGCACCGGTGCTGTCCAGTTCGTTTGCATATTTGCAGGCATCCTTCAGGTCAACCAGCTCTTCAAAAGCACCTCTGGTACCGGAACCTGCCTCACGGCCGATCACGATGATAGGCTCATCTGCGCCGCCGACTTCTTTCCAGTTGGTAACTGTGCCATTGTAGATGTTCGTCAGCTGTTCTTTGGTCAGATCTGCTACTTCGTTAACAGGATCTACACATACAGCAATACCGTCAATTGCTACTATGTTCTCTGCAACGCCTGCTGCCTTTTCCTCATCCTTTAAGCTTCTGGAAGAGTTACCGATATCTGTGGTTCCGTTGGTAACCGCTTCGATGCCTGCACCGGATCCTACGAATTCAGCGGTTACGGTTACATCAGGATGTTCTTCCATGAAAGCTTCGCTCAATGCATTGGCTAACTTCTCCATAGAAGTACTTCCCACCATGGAAATGCTGCCGGACAGATCTGCGGTGGTTTCAGTAGAAGCTACTTCGCTGCTTGCTGCTACAGTGCTTTCTGCTGCGCTGCTTGCCTCTGCGGATGATGCTGTGTTTGCAGTTGCATCACCGTTACCGCATGCAACCAATGTAGTTACTGCTAATATTCCTGCTCCGATCAGAGCTAATAATTTGCTGTGTCTTACTCTCATAATAATGTCCTCCATGTGTTTGTTTTTCTTTCTCTTGATTACATTGACATACTAACATGAAGGAATTTCACATAATATCACAGTCCGGTAATTTATTTGTAAGATTTAGGTAAAAGGTGAGCCGTCAAAATGGCGACGGATGCGTAGCACACGCTTTTATGAATGCAGCGTGGGCTGAACGGAAATCAGATGCTCTCCAGAATGCCGTCAGCAATTGCCCGGGCGATCTCGTCAAAGCGGCTGTCAAAGAGTTCGTTGTCCGCATCCGTATTGATAAATCCCACTTCTACCAGCACTGCCGGCATATTTGTGCTGTTCAGCACCACCAGATTCGGTCTTTCATTCACTCCCAGATTCACGAATCCCACCTGCTCCAGTCCGGCATTGATGTTGTACGCCATCCTGGCTGCCGCCCCATAGCGGTTGTAGACCAGACTCTCCACTCCGCTGTACTGGTTCGGATAAGGACTGGAATTGCGATGGATCGAGACAAAATAATCTCCTCCCACCTCATTTCCCTCCTGCGCCTTCTGATAAGGAGACTCGTAGATATCTGTGGTCCTGGTGTAATACACATCCACTCCGTTTTCTTCTAAGATGCTTCCCACCGCCAGTGTCAGCGCCAGCGCATCCTCACTTTCTTTTCTTCCCTTATACGTGGCCCCGGGGTTTGCACCACCGTGCCCCGCATCCAATACGATCAATGGCATAAAAAAAGCTCCCGCATATCCTTTTGTTTCATGATATGCGGGAGCTTCCCCATTTAGATATTTATTTTAAAAGTGCTGCCGTCACTTCCTGAGGGATTACAAATTCCGGTGCTCCCATAGAGCCGGGAGCCACTTCATATTCATCAAATGCTATGACCAGTTCTCCCCTTTCATTGAAATAAAAATTCGTCTGTTCCGTGATCCCCTGAAAATTGAATTCCGGCATATCGTCATTATCCAGGAAATAGATCACGCCTTCGTCCGCCGCCATCTGTTCCTTCATCTGGGTCTTAATGTTCTCGCTGATCGCGGAAATATAGTCACTCCCTTCTGCAAACAGATCTGCCAGTGTCACCACATTTCCCGTCTGTTTAGCAATCGTATAAAATTGATTATGTTCATAGCCGCTGGCCTCCGTCTCCAGGACACTCAGCTTCACTGTATAATACAGTGCATTATCTGTAACAACCTCCTGTGTTACATGCAGTCCATGATACCCTTCCTCGGATAAGGTATCCTCGAACTGACGGATCAGTTCCTCTACCGTAGCCTCCATACCCTGATTGACCGCTTCCACACCGTCTTCCGACATCTTCGCCTCCGCAGCCTCCTGTCCGACACCGACTCCTTCCACACTTTCTGCAGCTGTGCCCTCCAAAGTGGCAGCACCGACTGCTACCTCTCCTGCGGGAACACCTTCTCCCGCATCTTCTCCATAAGAGATCTGTGCAAGTTCTACTTCGGCATCATGGTTCTCATCGCTGTAATTGTACTGCCGCACCGTCACCAGTCTAAAAAAGCCTCCCAGCACCGGAATATTTTCCATGGCATGGGCGATCTGCATATTGGTATTTGGCAGTGCGATCAACACGATCACAGCCGCTGCTGCCGCAGTCCATGCGGAACGTCTTCGGACACGCTCCGCTCTTTTTTTCTCCATACGGGCTCTGTCGATACCTGCCTGCAGCCGTTCCCGTCCCGCTTCGGGTATTGTCATATTCTCATACTCCTCTTTTAATTGTTTTAATTGTTTTAATTGTTCCGGTTCATTCATATCTATTCTCCATCTGTCCGGTCTGTTCGGGCCGGTCATGTTATCTCTTTGCCTGTATCTGTCTTATGTCCTGCATATATATGATGTCGGGGGCAAAATCTTCCGACTTTGCTGCCTTCGGATTGTTCAGCCTGTGCTGCCTTCGAGGTTCAGCCGCAGCTTTTTCATCACCCGGTACAGTCTGCTCTTTACCGTGTTCAGGTTCTCATCCAGTATCTTCGCGATCTCCTCCAGCTGCCTGTCCTCAAAGAATCTCAGAACCACAATGGCACGATCCTTCGGGTCAAGATTTTCTATAGCACGTTTTAAATCAATATTTTCATAGATATCTTCACTTGCCGCCTGGATCTCCTCCACATCCGCGCTCTCCTTCCGGCTGCGCAGGAAGCTGCATGCCTCGTTGACCACGATCCGGTATACCCAGGTCTCCACGTATTGCGGCTCCTTCAGGCTGTCACTTTTTAAAATGGCTTTATAGGCTGCTTCCTGTACAATATCCAGCGCGTCCGCTTCATTATGTACATAACTATAAGCAAGACGGTAATACTTCTCATACCCCTCCGTCAGGGCACGCTCCACCGCCTGTTCTTTTTTTCTGTCTGACATATGTCCTTTCCTCACTTTTATGAAAACTGCATGCAATCATTTTCTCTGATATTCATTTTAACACATATTCTTCTTAAGCTGTCTATTATTTTGACGCTGTATTCCCACAAAAAGTTTCACCGGCAAATCAGGAAAATATTCCCAACAGCTTCGGCTACACAAAAGATCCCGGGCTGCTCACCCGGGATCCTTTGAAAAGAGATGTATGAAACTATGCGTTGCATTTGTTCCTGTCGATTCGAAATGTAAGCTCTTACATTCCGAACCATGATTATTTTACCATTATTTCGACTATTTGGCAAACAAATTTCCATCAGTTGCGACTTTTTCGCACTTTTAGCCAAAATCACACCTTCTTTTTTGTCTAATCCTCATATTTGAAGTAGTCAAAATCCGCTGCTTTGCGGCTTCCACAGCCTCCGTTGTTGGCATAGATGCCTACCAGCGTGCCGGTATGTCGCTTGGGATCGTCGGGAACACCCTCGTCGCAGAGGTAAATGCAGTTTTCCAGGACACCTACCTGTTCCCAGTTCTCCCCATCATAGCTGTAATAGAAAGTTCTGGTAAGTTTCTCCACCACTACTTTCAGATACACAGGACCTTCCTTCACCTTGTCCACTTCCACCACCAGCTCCTCGCCGTGATTTCGGTTGATGACCAGCTGAATCTTCCGTCCACGCTCATAGCACAGAGCGCATCTGGCATAAGTAGCTGTACTGTAGTAGCAGGTCAGTCCGGCCTGTTCTCCGTCCTTATCCGGGTAGAACTCCAGCTTCGTCTCCGCCACATAGGACAGCTCCTGTTCTCTGCGTAACAACGTATTTTTCGCACGGATCTCATTCAGTTGTCCGTCTCTGGTCCAGATCCGGAAATATCCGGGACGTTCCGTCAGTGACCAGGAACCGTTATCCGGGTTGCGCACGAACTCCCATTCCAGATTCAGCTTGGTATCGTTAAAATCATCAAACAGATTTCTCTCATAAATGCACTCCGGCAGATCCGGTGCAATCTGTGTCGGGCTGGGACCTTTTCCCTCGTTGACGGTAAACCATCCATCCTCCGTCCACTGTACGGGATCCAGTGCCGACTCTCTGCCTACAGTCGTGTAATTCCCCTGATTGGGTCTTCCACAGAGATAATAGCACCACCACTGACCGTTCTGATCCTGTACCAGCTTGCCGTGACCGGCTCTCTGGATGGGTGCAGCGGGATCCTTCTGACGCATAACCGGATTATAGGGAGAGCACTCATAAGGGCCGTAGAAATTTTTACTTCTTCCCACATTGATCCCATGGCCGTAACCGGTGCCGCCCTCAGCCACAATGGCGTAATAATAGCCGTCCTTTTTCATGATATGGGGACCTTCGGAGCAGCGCTCGCCCGTGCCTTCCCATGCGGTCTTCGCCGGACCCGCCACTGCCAGTCCGTCCGCCGTCAGGGGAACTGCCTGTGCTGCCTTGGCAATGATCATATATCTGCTGCCGTCATCATCCACGAACAGGGACGGATCAATATCGTCCACTTCCAGACATACCGGCTTGCTGTAAGGGCCTTCCGGCTTATCGGATACCATCACCAATTGTCTTCGCATCACATTATTGTCACGCTTGCCGTCCGCATTCAGACGCAAAGTTACATAAATATAGTATTTTCCGTCCACACATTCGATATCCGGTGCCCAGATGCCGTGGGAATCCCGGATGTCACTAATGTCCAGCCACTCCGGATTCGTGATGGCATGGCCGATGATATGCCAGTGCACCATATCTCGGGAATGGGAAATGGGGATTGCCGGAAAATACTGGAAGCTCGAATTCACCATGTAATAATCGTCACCGACACGGATCACGGAAGGATCCGGAAAAAAGCCTCGCTGTACAGGATTGTGATAAGTTCTGGGTTCGTTCATAGGAATCTCCTTTTGCATATAATCACAGTGCTTTGTTCCTGCTCTCAGTGTATTCTTTACGGGCTCTTCTGTCGTGCCAGTTCTGTTTTCAATTTGTGACATATATTGCAGCCATTGCCGTGTTTTTTCTTATCGCATCAAGAGTTTTCGTGCCCTATTTATTCCATAATAGAGTACTGCATCCACTCATACAAAAGCTTCGTACCTTCCATGATCTCAGGAGGCAACAACGCCCTGGCTACCAGTTTCAGTTCGTCGGATTCGATGTCCGTTCTGCGAAGGTGGGCGTAATCGCCGTCAATGCTTTCTACGATATACTCAAAACGATTCATTGCAAAGTCTCCTTATTAAATATGCACTAAAATATATCCATCCTGCAACGATACGGACCCATCCGCCGGCCACTCCGGCATGGTATCGCCGATCGTCCTGGCCTGCTCCAGTATCTCAGGATCTGTAACCTGCGGGAAAGAATGTCCGTGCATCTCCAGAAAATTCATCATCTCACGGTTCGTTCCGTCAAATGCATCAAATGCCCACTGAATAAAAGGATAATTAGCCTCTCCCGTAAAACAATATCCCTGGGGTGCGAAATATTTTTCTTTCAGATGAGGATCTACTTTGTCTGTAATTGCTGCGATCACACGGTACTGCCATGAGCCATAGGAAACATAATAATCCTCCACCAGACTATACGGGGTGCTGTAATGTCCTGTAAAGATCACCGGTGTGCTCTTCCCATAATCACGTTCTATTTCCAATGCAATCTCGGTCAACACTTCTTTTGTATTCAGGTATTTGTTATAGTCTACATAAAAAGCCTGATTCAACGCAGCCGCCTGATTATATATGATGATTCCCGCCAAAACAAGATATGCCGGTCTAAGCCACGGCAGGGCTCTTCGTTCTGAAAAAAACAGATAGAGCAATAAAAAACCGATACCTGTAAAAAAGGGCATATACTGACAGGAGCGATACAATGTCACTCTTCCTTCTACAATGGTCAGGAGAAAAGGTGTAATCATCATACCCATCAGAAGAAGATACCATATATCTTTTCTTCGTATTCCCAGCACTACGGCAATCATGCCCAAAACAAAAGTTGCAATCACATATCCCAGTATGGGCAAATATACCACTGCATTCACATAATACACAATCCAAAATCTTTTTAGTAACATCCATAATTCCTGGATCGGTTGATTCGAGCCGAATATTTTCAAAACTTCAGTAATACTCCGCTGATTCATAAAGCCTACCATATCCTGTAACCGGAACACCTGTATCATAACTTTAAGGATTACAGATCTCAAGATTATAACTCCCAACGTGATCGATGCACCTATGATTAACTGGCCTATCACATATCCGCTCTTTAATCTTCTGTTATCTGTAAAAGCGCGTAAATATAAAAGTAGCAATATGCCTATGATAAACAGCAGCAACATAGACTCATAACATCCTATCGCCACGGTAATGCATATAAGACTTCCGAGATAATATTTTATAGCACTTTTACGCGTCCCGGACCATTTGTCCATTCCGCTCCAAAAACATATCAATGCCAACGCTGAAAATACATATCCAATATCCACTCCGTCATGGTAGTAGTATACATACACTTCACTAATGATCGGATTGGATATGAATATGCAGGAGAATATGATATACCCTGTCAGTCCCACCTTGCGACCGAATATTCTGCGGAAAAGAACACAAAACAAGGTTGCACTGATACACAATAAAATAACGCCGATCAGTTCCATCATAAACGGCGAGAAGTCAGACAAATGAAATATTTTATTTATCAGATAGATGAACCATCTTCCCATTACGACTTCCAGTCCATCCTCCAAATACAGCGAAACAGCCGTATCATCTATTCCAATACTTGGATGCGTCATTTCAAACCCATACCCGCATATAGCAGTCAGGCATAAAATAATTACATATATTTTTTGTTGAAAAAAATATTGAAATTCCTCCCACAGTTTTTTCATGTTTTTTTCTCCGCCTTTGTTCTTACTTTATCCCAGTGTAAAGGATTTTTCCATCAACGTCAAGAACTGTAGTGGATTACGCATCCTCATTGATATCCTCGATAAACACCTAGAAAAAACAAATGCCACACCCGAGGAATTCGACGCAGCAGCGGCTTATCGCATAAATTGCTTCGCAATTCATGCGATATCCGCTGGACTTCGTCATATCCGCAACAAAAAAGGAGCACGGAGCTTCAAGCAAGCTTGAATCCGTGCTCTTTTTTATTGCGGCTGCGTCGAAGCGGTCCTGACGCTTACATCATTCCACCCATGCCGGCTCCACCGGCGGGCATTGCAGGAGTCTCTTCCTTGATGTTAGCTACAACGCTTTCGGTAGTAAGCAGTGTGCTTGCTACGCTGGTAGCGTTCTGCAGGGCACTTCTGGTAACCTTTGCAGGATCCAGGATGCCGGCACTTACCATATCTACATATTCCTCTTTCAGAGCATCGAAGCCGACACCGACCTCAGACTCACGTACCTTATTGATGATAACGCTGCCTTCCAGTCCTGCGTTTGCTGCGATGTGATACAGCGGAGCTTCCAATGCTTTCAGGACGATGCCTGCACCGGTCTTCTCATCACCTTCCAGAGTAGCTGCCAGTTTGGCAACTTCCTTGGATGCATGAATGTATGCGGAACCACCGCCACAGATGATGCCTTCCTCTACGGCTGCTCTGGTAGCTGCCAACGCATCTTCCAGGCGAAGCTTAGCTTCCTTCATCTCAGTCTCGGTAGCAGCACCTACACGGATGACTGCCACGCCACCGGACAGCTTAGCCAGTCTCTCCTGCAACTTCTCTCTGTCGAAATCAGAAGTGGTCTCTTCGATCTGCTTCTTGATCTGTGCGATTCTGGACTGCAATGCTTCCTTATCGCCTTCACCGTCTACGATCACGGTGTTCTCTTTCTGAACCTTAACGGATTTTGCACGACCCAGCATATCCATTGTGGTATCCTTCAGCTCATAACCAAGCTCGGAACTGATTACGGTACCGCCGGTCAGAATTGCGATATCCTCCAGCATAGCTTTTCTTCTGTCACCATAGCCGGGAGCCTTAACAGCTACTACATTGAAAGTACCACGCAGCTTGTTGACGATCAGGGTGGTCAGTGCCTCGCCCTCTACATCCTCAGCGATGATCAACAGCTTAGCGCCGGACTGAACGATCTGCTCTAACAGGGGCAGGATCTCCTGAATGTTGGAGATCTTCTTATCAGTGATCAGAATATAAGGATTATCCAGAACTGCTTCCATCTTATCCATATCGGTTGCCATGTAAGCGGAGATATAACCTCTGTCAAACTGCATACCTTCTACCAGATCCAGTTCAGTCTGCATGGTCTTGGACTCTTCAATGGTGATAACACCGTTGTTGCTTACCTTCTCCATAGCATCTGCAACCAGCTGTCCTACTGCTTCATCTCCTGCGGAGATTGCTGCTACTCTTGCGATGTGCTCCTTACCGTTTACCTTCTGGCTCATCTTACCGATGGTTTCTACTGCACATGCAGTTGCTTTCTTCATACCTTTTCTCAGGATGATGGGGTTAGCACCTGCTGCCAGGTTCTTCATACCTGCATTTACCATAGCCTGTGCCAGAACGGTTGCGGTTGTAGTACCATCACCGGCTACATCGTTGGTCTTGGTAGCTACTTCCTTTACCAGCTGTGCACCCATGTTCTCGAATGCATCTTCCAGCTCGATCTCTTTTGCAATGGTAACACCATCGTTGGTGATCAGGGGTGCACCGAAGGACTTATCCAGTACTACGTTTCTTCCTTTGGGTCCTAAAGTTACTCTTACGGTATCTGCCAGCTGGTTAACACCAGCCTCTAATGCTGCACGGGCTTCTGCGCCGTATTTAATCTCTTTTGCCATAATAATCAGCCTCCAATTTATTTGCTCTTAGTCTTAATTTCTTTTTAGGTTTTGCTTTTACTGAATAATTGCAAGGATGTCGCTCTGCTTTACGATGATATACTCTTCGTCATCCAGCTTTACTTCGGTTCCGGAATATTTGGAATAGATGACCTGATCGCCAACCTTAACTTCCATCTTGACTTCCTTGCCGTCTACAACACCGCCGGGGCCTACTGCTACGACTTCTGCCTGCTGGGGTTTCTCCTTATTCTGACCGGGGAGTACGATACCGGACTTGGTAGTCTCCTCTGCAACTAACTGTTTTAATACGACTCTGTCACCTAACGGTTTCAAATTCATGATAACTGCCTCCTTAATAGCTATTTAAAAATATTATTACTCGTTTTCATTTGTTAGCACTCATTTTTATTGAGTGCTAATTGCTATAGCTTATATTAGTTTTATATGCCCAGTTTTTCAAACGTATTCACAACTATTTAAAATCTCTATTCTCCTTTTTTCTCTCATTTTCTCATTTTATCTTTCGTTTTTATATAGCATAAGTGAAAATACGATTTAATATTTCGTTTATAATTATAAAAAAGAATCTCGCTTATTTCCTATGAATCACCACCACCCGTCTAACGGGTGGTTTGCTCTGAGGCTATAAGCCTCTGTTACCGGCCAGCGCCTAAAGACGCT
>ENA-UEQP01001910-UEQP01001910.1-human-gut-metagenome-genome-assembly--contig:-NODE-1910-length-17328-cov-3.597531_pt1 | contig 17328 bp, 17 predicted proteins | sample MGYA00242951_ERZ507951 | MGnify/ENA primary metagenome ERZ507951 (study PRJEB26167, sample SAMN06115539) | human gut metagenome | host: Homo sapiens | place: China:Shanxi | collected 2015-11-18...
GCCAGTCCCCCCTGATCCTGGGCCGCCACGTGACCCTGGATGCCGGTACCGGCTGCGTCCACACCGCTCCCGGCCACGGCCGCGAGGACTACGAAGTGGGCCTGGCCTACAAGCTGGACGTTTACTCGCCCCTGGACGATGCAGGCCGATTCCTGCCGTCCGTGGAATTTTTCGCCGGTCTCAACGTCTTTGAAGCCAACCCCAAGGTCATCGAAAAGCTGACCGAAGTGGGCGCCCTGCTCAAGACCGCCAAGATCAGCCACTCCTACCCGCACTGCTGGCGCTGCAAGCAGCCGGTCATCTTCCGTGCCACCACCCAGTGGTTCATCAGCATGGAAAAGAACGACCTGCGCAAGAAGGCCCTCAACGCCATCGACACCAAGGTGCAGTGGATCCCCGCCTGGGGCCGCGACCGCATCTACAACATGATCGAGTCCCGTCCCGACTGGTGCATCTCGCGCCAGCGTCAGTGGGGCGTGCCCATCATGGCCCTGCTCTGCAAGGACTGCGGCGAAGCCTGGAACGACGCCAAGTGGATGCACGAGATGGCCGACCGCTTCGCCAAGCACCCCACGGGCTGCGACTACTGGTATGAAGCGCCCCTGGAAGAGATCGTGCCCGAAGGCCTCAAGTGTCCCCACTGCGGTGGCCAGCACTGGGAAAAGGAAGACGACATCCTCGACGTGTGGTTCGACTCCGGTACCAGCTTCGCCGCCGTGCTGGAGACCCGCCCCGAGCTCTCCGCGCCTGCCGACCTGTATCTGGAAGGCTCGGACCAGCACCGCGGCTGGTTCCACAGCTCCCTGCTGGTGGCCGAAGGCACCCGCAACGATCCGCCCTACAAGGCCGTGCTGACCCACGGCTATGTGGTGGACGGCGACGGCCGCAAGATGTCCAAGTCCATCGGCAACGTCATCGCCCCGCAGGAACTCATCGACAAGTACGGCGCCGAGATCGTGCGCCTGTGGGTCTCCTCGGTGGAATACCGCGAAGACATCCGCATCTCGGAACAGATCCTGGGCCGTCTGGTGGATGCCTACCGCCGTATCCGCAATACCTGCCGCTTCATCCTGGGCACCATCAACGACCTGACCCGCGCCGATCTGCTGCCCCTGGACCAGCTGCTGCCTCTGGACCGCTACGCGCTCCATGCCGCCGCCCAGGTGCATGACCGCGTGCAGGATGCCTACATGACCTACGACTTCCACAAGGTCTACCACACCCTGCACAACTACTGCGTGACCGACCTCTCGGCCGTGTATCTGGACATCCTCAAGGACCGTCTGTATTCCTCCGCTCCCGCCAGCAAGGAACGCCGCTCGGCCCAGACCGCCCTGTACCACCTGCTCTGCATGCTGGTGCGCGACATGGCGCCGGTGCTGTCCTTCACCGCCGAAGAGATCTTCCACCACCTGCCCAACGACCTGCGCGACGACGTGCCCACGGTCTTCGCCCTGCCGCCCGTGGACAGCAAGCCCTATCTGCTGGAAGACGGCGTGCGCGACGACTGGAACGTGCTGCTGGCCGTGCGCGGTGCCGTGACCCGCGCCATCGAGCCCCTGCGTCGCGACAGCGTGGTGGGCCATTCGCTGGATACCAGCGTGACCCTGTATGTGGCCGACGAACTGCGTGAACGCCTGGAAGGCCTGCACACCGACCTGCGCGCCTTCTTCATCGTCTCGCAGCTGCACCTGGCGCCCCTGGCCGATGCTCCGGCCGACGCCATGCAGGACGCCGAAGTGGCCGGTCTGGCCGTGGGCGTGGCCAAGGCCGCCGGTGAAAAGTGCGAACGCTGCTGGATCTACAGCACCGAACTGGGCAGCGATCCCGCGCATCCCACCCTCTGCCCCCGCTGTGCCAAGGTCATGGCGGAACTGCCCGAGGCGTAATGCGCAAATACAAGATACTGGGCGGCTACGGCCTGCTGGCGCTGGTGCTTGACCAGCTGACCAAGTGGTGGGCCGTGGCCGCCATCGATCCCCTGCAGCCCGTGACGGTCATCCCCGGCCTGCTGGATCTGGTGCTGGTCCACAACCGGGGCGCGGCCTTCGGCTTTTTGAACCGTTCCGACATCCAGTGGCAGTTCTGGCTGTTCCTGGGCGCCACCGTGGTGGCCGCCGTGGCCATCGTGGCCCTGCTGCGCAGCTCCCGCTTCAATGCCTGGCTCAGCGCCGGGCTGGGGCTGGTGCTGGGGGGCGCGCTGGGCAATCTGGTGGACCGCGTCCGCTTCCGGGCGGTCATCGACTTCGTGGATGTCTATGTGGGGCAGTGGCACTGGCCCGCCTTCAATGTGGCGGACATGGCCATCTGCATCGGTGCCTTCCTGGCCTGCATCGTCATCTGGCGTACGCCGGAAGCCCCGGAAAAGAGCAAGGAGAAAAAATCATGACCTTTGCCTGGTGGCACGTCCTGGTGGCCCTGATCCCCATCCTGCCCAACCTCTGGAGCATCTGGCATATCTGGAACCACCGCTTCTCATCCTTCCAGCAAAAGGCCATCTGGCTGGTCATCGCAGTTTTCCTGCCTGTGCTGGGGGGCCTGATCTATATTTTCGCCGGGCGCAAACACGCCGGTGAAAAACTTTAAAACGGGAGACCAAGACTCTATGAACGGCAAACGTCTTCTTCCTTTGTGTGGCCTGATCTGCGCCACCGCCATGCTGGGCGCTTGCGTGGGTCAGAGCAGCAGCAGTGCTGCCAACGAAAGCATGTATCTTGAGCAGCGCGTGCAGGAGCACGACACCCTGCTGCGCCAGATGCAGCCTGCCCAGGCCGAAGTCTGGAACCAGGTGCAGGCCATGCGCCAGGAACTGAACACCCTCAAGGGCCTGGTGGACGACCTGAAGAACGTGGGCGGTGCCGCTGCCCTGGCCGAACGCGTGCGTGCCCATGATGCCGCCCTGCGCCAGGTGGAGACCAGCATGGCCCTCAACCTCAACCTGGGCGAGCCCATGGCCGCCGGTGGCGCCGCGCCTGCCCATGCCGCCGCGCCCCAGGCCAATGCGCCCCTGTTCCAGCCGCAGCAGAATCCCTATGCCGCGCCCGCCGCTGGTGCCGCTGCCGGTGCTGCGGCCGGTGCCGCCGCCGGGCTGGCTACCGGCCCTTACGGTGATGCCGCCGCTGCGCCCGCTGCCGCTCCGGCCGCGCCTGCCGCCACGGGCAGCACCTGGGGCCAGCCCACGCCCCAGCCCGAAGCCAAGCCCGCTGCGAAGAAGGACATCTCGCTGGCCCTGTATGACGCCGGCCTCAATGCCTTCCAGGCCCGCAAGTACGATGAGGCCCAGCGCTCTTTCGCCGACTTCATGAAGAACTATCCCACGCATAGCATGGCCCCCGACGCGCAGTACTACCTGGCCGAGTGCTACTTCCAGCGCAACCAGTTCCCTGACGCCGCCCTGGCCTACGATACGGTCATCACCAAGTTCTCCAAGAGCAACCGTACCCCGGGCGCTTACCTGAAGCAGGGCATCTGCTTCAGCAAGATGAACCAGAAGGCCGCCGCCAAGGCCCGCATGAACGAGCTCATCAAGAAGTACCCCAACTCGCCCGAAGCGGCCCGTGCCAAGAACTTCCTCAAGACCAACAAGTAAGGCACCTGCCTGACAGATACGAAAAAGCCGGTGGCACACGTCACCGGCTTTTTTCATGCCCGCCGCCCGGGAAGGGTCGCGGACGACCGCTCCGCTGCGGCGATCCCGCCCGGGCAGGGATGCTGCGGACAGGCCATCGTGCCCGGCCGCCCCTCACAAAGAGCCCGCCGGTAACTTCCCTGGCCGGGATGACGCCGGCGGCATACCGGGCCTCGAAAAGACGAAGGGCCCCGTTGCCGGGGCCCTGTCTGGTGCGTTTGGTGTGGAGGTTTATGGGTTTGAGGAGGGAATGAAGAAGGAAGGATCGTTATGATGTCAAAGCTGTCTACTGGCCCAGTTCGTGGCGCAGCCAGCTCTTGATGGCGGGGGTGGGTTCGCTGATGCCGCGCCACTTGCCGTGAACGGATTCGTACTCGGACAGCAGGTGGTGGGGAAGCGGCATGGTGAACAAATCTTCAGCGTGTTCGGAGTTGCGGCGCACCAGGCGGATGACGGGTTCCTTGCCCCAGCTGTCCACCACGAAGTAGTGGGACACATCTTCCTTGGAGCGCACGGGCGGATATTCGGAGTGCCAGTCGTTGTTGCCCCATTCGAGGTACATGGTCACGGCGTGTTCAGGGCTCAAGTTCCAGGAAATATCATAAAGAGCATAATCTTGCAGGCTGTTCATATACTCCTCCATGTGCTTTTTTTGAATAGTAATGATTCTCAATTAAAAAATCAATACCTAGCGTGAAAATAAGTAATATTTTTTTATTCCTGAATCATTCCAGCATATTGCAACAGGAGTATCCGCGTAAAAAGCTGTTTTCACACGCCGTACGCCCTTTATCCACGGGCCTGTGCCGTGTATGCTTGCCCCTGTGCCGGACCGATCCGGCAGCGCACACAAAGGAGTCAGTATGGACGTCAACAAGGTTTTGCAGGAACTCAAGGCCCGCCCCGGCTTCAGCGATCATGTGGGCATGATGCTGGTACACAATGGCGTGGTCCGCGGCTGGTCGCGCAAGGATCATGCGCCGGTCAGCTCCATCACCGTCAGCCATGACCAGGCCAAGATGGACGCCATCTGCCATGAGATGGAACAGCGCCCCGGCATCTTCGCCATCGTGGCCCAGGCCAATGAAGGCGACTTGCAGCCCGGTGACGACCTGCTCCTGCTGGTGGTGGCCGGTGACATCCGCGAGAACGTCAAGGCCACCTTTGCCGAGCTGCTGGACCGCATCAAGTCCGAAGCCGTCATCAAACAGGAACACGGCCCGGAAGCCTAGGCAGCGGCATCCGGGGGCCCCTGCGGTACTGTCCGGGTCCCTCGGGCCCACGCCGGCCATAGCCGCAAGGCCATACCCACGAGCAGGTGCGCAGAGGCTCCGCATTGCCGGTCCCGCCGTCACAGCCGCCTGCGCAACCTGCCCACGGTCCGCGCCAATCTTCTTTGAGGAGGCCTCTCCGAATGTCCGGGAGAGGCCTCCTCCCCACATATCCACTCTCCAGCGCGCTTTGCAGGGTCGGCTGACCTGCCGCAGACGGGGAAGGCCAGCCTACCCGGGGAAGGATGTCCCTTCTCCGACGCAGTCTGTCGCGGCATCCCTCCGCAGTCCTCCCTGGCTCCGGGAGGCTCGCCCTGCGCGCTTTCTCCTGTCCGTGAGGGCATTTTTCCCCCTCGGTGCATTGCCAAAGCCGTGTTTTGACCTTACTTCTACGGCATGCGCGACCGTTTGTGACGCCCGGCCCCCCGGTCCCGGGCCCTTTCACGCACGGCCCGTCCGTTTCTTCAGGATGCACACGGCCGCGCGCCTGTCCCGGGGCAGGCCATCCCGCCAAACGAGGAGAACGCATGTTCGGTTTCATTTTCAAAAAGATTTTCGGCAGCAAGAACGACCGCTACCTGCGCCGCCTGCGCCCCATCGTGGCGCGCATCAACGCGCTCGAACCCCAGATGCAGGAACTGGCCGACGAGGATTTCGCCCAGCGCATGGCGGAATACCGCCAGCAGGTACAGGCCGGTGAACGCACCCTGGACAACCTTCTGCCCGAAGTCTTCGCCCTGGTCCGCGAAGCCTCCCGCCGTGTCATGGGCATGCGCCACTATGACGTGCAGCTGGTGGGCGGCATCGTGCTGCACCGCGGCAAGATCGCCGAAATGAAGACCGGTGAAGGCAAGACCCTGGTGGCCACCCTGCCCGTGGCCCTCAACGCCCTGTCCGGCAAGGGCGTGCATGTGGTGACCGTCAACGACTACCTGGCCACCCGTGACGCCCAGTGGATGGGCAAGCTCTACAACTTCCTGGGCCTTTCCGTGGGCGTCATCGTCAACGGCCTTGACGACCAGGCCCGCAAGGAAGCCTACGGCGCCGACATCACCTACGGTACCAACAACGAGTTCGGCTTCGACTACCTGCGCGACAACATGAAGTTCTACGCCACGCAGCTGGTGCAGCGCGGCCACAACTTCGCCATCGTGGACGAAGTGGACTCCATCCTCATCGACGAGGCCCGTACCCCGCTCATCATCTCCGGCGCTTCCGACGAAAGCGTGGGCATGTACCGCGCCATGGACCAGATCGTGCGCCAGCTGGGCCCCGAAGATTACACCGTGGATGAAAAAGCCCGCACCGCCATGCTCTCCGAGGAAGGCGTGGCCCACTGCGAGGCCCTGCTGCATGTGGACAACCTCTTCGACCCGGCCAACATCACCCAGCAGCACTGCATCCTGCAGGCCCTGAAGGCCCATCACGTCTTCAAGCGCGACGTGGACTACATCGTGCAGAACGACAAGGTGGTCATCGTGGACGAGTTCACGGGCCGCCTCATGGATGGCCGCCGCTATTCCGACGGTCTGCACCAGGCCCTGGAAGCCAAGGAAAACGTCACCATCGCCGCCGAGAACCAGACCCTGGCCTCCATCACCTTCCAGAACTATTTCCGCATGTATGACAAGCTGGCGGGCATGACCGGTACGGCCGATACCGAAGCCGTGGAATTCCACCAGATCTACAATCTGGAAGTGGTCTCCATCCCGCCCAACAAGCCCATGCAGCGCAAGGACTACCCCGACCTCATCTACCGTACCCGCAAGGAAAAGTACGATGCCATCATCGAGGCCATCCGCGAGCTGTACGAAAAGGGCCAGCCCGTGCTGGTGGGCACCATCTCCATCGAGACCTCGGAGATGCTCTCCCAGCGCCTGAAAAAGCTCAACATCCCGCACAGCGTGCTCAACGCCAAGCAGCACGCCCGTGAAGCCGAGATCGTGGCCCAGGCCGGCCAGAAAGGCCATGTGACCATCGCCACCAACATGGCCGGCCGCGGTACGGACATCGTGCTGGGCGAAGGCGTGCTGGAACTGGGCGGTCTGCACATCCTGGGCACCGAACGCCACGAGAGCCGCCGTATCGACAACCAGCTGCGCGGCCGTTCCGGCCGTCAGGGCGACCCCGGTTCCTCCCGCTTCTACCTTTCGCTGGAAGACGACCTCATGCGCCTGTTCGGCTCCGACCGCATCAGCGGCCTTATGGAGAAGCTGGGCCTCAAGGACGGTGAAGCCATCGAGAACGCCATGGTCACCCGCGCCGTGGAAAGCGCCCAGAAGCGCGTGGAAGCCCACCACTTCGAGATCCGCAAGACCCTGCTGGATTACGACAACGTCATGAACCAGCAGCGCGAGGTCATCTACACCCTGCGCCGCGACATGATGGTGGAAGAAGATCTGGAACCCGTGCTGAGCGAGTTCCGCAACGACATCCTGGACGATGCCTACACGCCGCTGGAGCAGGCCGATACCGACACGGCCATCGAGCTGCGCAAGGCCCTGCAGGCCCGTCTGGCCGACGTCTTCAACCTGGGCCGCGTGCTGGCGGCCGATGCCCCCGTGCCCGACCGTGCCGGCTGTGAGGAATGCATCCACCAGATCTTCCAGCAGCTGCGCGAAGAAGCCGGCCCCCTGTACCAGGACATCCTGCGTTACTTCCTGCTGGAAGAACTGGACCGCACCTGGAAGGAACATCTGCGCAACATGGACGCCCTGCGTGACGGCATCGGACTGCGCGGCTACGGCCAGAAGGACCCCAAGCTGGAATACAAGCGTGAAGGCTTCGAGATGTTCCAGTCCATGCTCTTCCAGATCCGCGAAGGCGTGTTCCGCGCCCTGACCCGCGTGCATGTGCAGCCTGCCGAGCCCGCGCCCGCCGAAGGTGCCGTGGAAGAAGGCAATGCCCCGGCCGAAGCGCCGCAGCAGGAAGCTCCCAAGGCCAAGCCCACCCTGAGCCTGCGCCACAAGGAGAACGACGACCTGGCCTATTCCGGCAGCCAGACCACGGACGCCGGCAACCAGCCCGCCAAGGCCAAGCCCCGCGTGGGCCGCAACGATCCCTGTCCCTGCGGCAGCGGCAAGAAGTACAAGAAGTGCTGCGGCATGGGCAAGGTTTAGCCGCGCCTGAGCATCACTGACGAAAAAAGCGGGGCCCTCCATGAGGGTCCCGCTTTTTTGCATCCGCCGTCGGTGAAAGCCGCACGGCAGGAGGGGGGTACCTTCCCCAAAAACGATCTGCAGGCACCACGCCCTAGCAGGGCAGGCCGCGCCGGGCGCGCATCTCGCGCAGGTCTTCCAGCACGCTGTAGGGCACGCGCAGGTAGCCGTAGCCCTTGCCCAGGCGGATGCGGGGCTTGTTGGTGCCGTGATAGTCCGAGCCGCCGCTGACGCCCAGACCGTAATGGCGGGCCAGCTCCAGACAGCGCCGGGAAGCGGCCTCGGAATGTTCGCTGTGATAGGCTTCGATGGCCGTGAGCCCGCAGGGCAGGAGGCGTTCGATGAAGGCTTCCAGCCAGCCCTCGGGCAGTTTTTGCAACATGGGATGGGCCAGGCAGACCGTGGCCCCCAGCGAAGAAAGGACTTCCACGGCCTCTTCGGGCTGCAGGACCTCCTTGGGCAGGTAGGCCCGGCCGTAATAGCCCAGATATTCCTTGAAGGCCTCGCTGACGTCCTTCACGTAGCCCTTGCGGACCAGCACGGCGGCGATGTGCGGACGCCCCACGCTCTCGCCGTGGGCCTCGTGCAACACTTCGTCGAGCTCGATCTCCACGCCAAGGCCCTGGAGCTTTGACACGATGCGGACATTGCGCTCGCTGCGTTTGCGGCGCAGATACTGGAGCCTGTCCTGCAGGGGAGCCAGATCCCGGGGCAGCCACAGGCCGAGGACATGCATCTCGCCCAGCTCCGTACTGGTCGACAATTCGCATCCACGCACGAAGTCCAGCCCCAGATCCCGGGCCGCGGCCTCGGCTTCGTCCAGGCCGGAGACCGTATCGTGATCGGTCACCGCCACTGCCGCCAGCCCCTGCATCCGGGCATTGCGCACGAGCTGCCCGGGGCTGTCCGTTCCGTCAGAGGCCTGTGAATGCGTATGTAAATCAATGAATTGCATGCTTTCATCCCTGACAGTTATCTTTTTCTTTTCAAGTAAACTACGACTTTATGAAAAAAAAGCAAGCCGAGCACTCCCGTGGCAAGGTACGCAACGCCCGGTAGGTCACGCTTTCCGGCAGGCGCTCCCGGCAGCTTTGGCTTGAAGAACGGGCGGCAAAAAGCTATGCTTTTGCCCTCGCAAAACAGGGGGCTGCTGTCCCCCAAGACAAGGAAACATCATGATGAACACACAGGAATTGCTGCAGATTCTGGCCTGCCCCCGCTGCATGGGTTCCCTGGAGCCCCTGCCCTCTGCCGAGCATCCCGAAGGCCTGGCCTGCCCGGCCTGCAACGTGGTCTATCCCGTGCGTGACGATATCCCCATCATGCTGGTGGACGCCGCTGTGGAGCGCGCCCGCTGGGATGAGGAACACAAAGGCTAGGGCCGTCCATGCGTCTGCTCATCGCTTCCGACCTGCACGGCTCGCTGGACAGCCTGCGCTTCCTCTGTGATACGGCCGAGCGCCTGTCGCCCGACATGCTGGTGCTGCTGGGCGACCTGGTCTACCACGGCCCGCGTAACCCCCTGCCCGGCGGTTACGACACCCGCTCCGTGCTGGAAGAACTGGAGCGCCTGAACCATCTGCCCTGCCCGGTCACGGCCGTACGCGGCAACTGTGATGCCGAAGTGGACATCATGCTCACGCCCTTCGCCGTCTCGGAGAACGCCTGGATAGAAGCCGATGCCCTGCGCATCTTTGCCAGCCACGGCCACCGTCTGCCGGAGACCCCGCCTCTGCCGGGCTTTGCCCCGGGCACGGTCATCCTGCGCGGCCATACCCACATCCCGCGCGGCGAGAGCCTGGACGGCCTGCACTTCTGGAACCCCGGCTCCCTCAGCCTGCCCAAGGGCGGTTTCCCCCGCAGTTACGGCCTGTCTGAGGACGGCTGCTTCCACGTCTACGACATGGAAGGCAAGGAACTACTGCGCCACTGGCCCCGCCAGAACTGGCCCCACCAGGAAGGCCGATGAACGCGGCTCCGCTCCAGCCCCTCTTCGTCCTGCGGCCCGGCATCCGGCTGGTCCTGGCCTCGGCATCGCCGCGACGCCGCCAGTTCATGGACGAATGGGGCCTGCCCTATACCATCGTCCGTCCCACCGGGGTGGAACCGCGTCCCGAACGCGGAGAAACGCCCGCCGCCTATGCCCTGCGTGCCGCTACGGCCAAGGCGCAGGCCGTGGCCGCCTCGGCGGAGTCTAGGGCTGCCGACCTGATCCTGGCCGCCGACACCGTGGTGGCCCTGGGGCACGACATCCTGGGCAAGCCCGTGGACGATGCGGACGCCCTGGACATGCTGCGGCGTCTTTCCGGCCGCGAGCATGAGGTCATCACCGGTGTCTGTTGCCTTTTCCCTGACGGGAGCAGCGCGGGCTTTGCCGATACCAGCGCCGTCCGTTTCCATGCCTGGCCGGACGACGTGCTCCGCGCCTATGTGCGCAGCGGCGAACCGGCCGACAAGGCCGGGGCCTATGCCATCCAGGGCCAGGGGGCCTTTCTGGTGGAAAGCGTGCGCGGTTCCTGGTCCACGGTGGTGGGCCTGCCGGTGAGCCGTCTTGCCGCCCTCCTGCTGGAGGGGAACTGGATGCGTCCCGTGGACTGATCCCTGCCGTTTTCCTGTCCTGCTTTTCAGGGCGGTCTCGTCATGAGGCCGCCCTTTTCATTTTTCCGTCACACTGTCTTTTTTTTCTGCTGCCATGTGTTTTTTGCACGAAAAGCAGGCTGCCGTTCCGAATATCGAAAAAATTTTAAAAAAAATTTCATAAAAAATCGCCCTAATTTGAGATTTATTTCACGAATTGTCATTCCCGTGCACACCGCTGTCTGCTGCCGATTTGTTGCCCTCTGTTTCAGCTCCTTGTCCCTTTTTTCTCCACAATGACTGGTAGCACAAACAGTTTTCTGGCCCTTGACGCCCGTAAGAAATCTCTTTACGCCGGTAGCATGGATGATTTTCCACTGTTGTTTGCAGTCTTAAGCTTATGGAGTTGCCATCATGTCCCAGGAACGGATTACCACTCTCTTAACCGAGAAGCGTAGCTACCTCCCCCCCGAGCACGGCAAGTCGTCCGCGTGGATCTGCGGTCAGGACGAAGCCGACGCCATCTGCCGGCGAGCTCTGGAAGACCCCAATGACTTCTGGGGTGCACGCGCATCGCAGCTGATCCACTGGTTCAAGCGCTGGGACAAGGTACGGCAGGCCGACGAAGCGCGGCACAAGTACAGATGGTTCACCGGCGCCAAGCTCAACGCCGCCTTCAACTGCATCGACCGCCACCTCATCTCCGGCCGCCGCAACAAGGCCGCCCTCATCTGGCAGGGCGAAAAGGAAATGGACGTGCGCTGCTTCACCTACCAGATGCTCTATACCGAGGTCTGCCGCGTGGCCCACGCCCTGAGCTCCCTGCACATCAACAAGGGTGACCGTGTGGCCCTGTACATGCCCATGATCCCCGAGCTGGTCATCGCCATGCTGGCCTGTGCCCGTATCGGCGCCATCCATACGGCCATCTTCTCCGGCTATGCCGAAGGCGGCGTGCGCAGCCGTATCCAGGGCTCCAAGGCCAAGGTCGTCATCACCGCCGACGCCGCCATCCGCGCCGGCAAGATCAAGCCCCTCAAGGCCAATCTGGACCCCATCCTCGAAAAGTGCCCCTCCGTGGCCCATGTGGTGGTGGTGAACCACGCCGACCTCTACGACGTGAAGATGACCCCCAACCGCGACATCTGGTGGCATGACCTCATCGAAGACTTCACCCTGGACGTGGACTTCCCCTGCGAGCCCATGGACGCCAACGACACGCTCTTCCTGCTGCACACCAGCGGCAGCACCGGCAAGCCTACGGGCATCATGCACTCCACGGGCGGCTACCTGACCTATGCGGCGCACACCACGCAATGGGTCTTCGACATGCGCGACGACGACGTCTACTGGTGCACGGCCGACATGGGCTGGATCACCGGCCATACCTACGGCGTGTACGGGCCGCTGGCCCTGGGCGCCACCGTGGTGATGTTCGAGGGCGTGCCCACATGGCCAAAGCCGGACCGCTACTGGCGCATCGTGGAAAAATTCCGCGTCAACATCCTCTACACGGCCCCCACGGTCATCCGTTCCCTCATGCGCCTGGGCGAAGCCTGGGCCGAACGCTATGACCTGCGCACCCTGCGCATCCTGGGCTCCGTGGGCGAACCCATCAACCCCGAAGCCTGGCACTGGTACCACAAGAACATCGGCGGCAGCGAGCTGCCCATCGTGGATACCTGGTGGCAGACCGAGACCGGCGGCGCCATGATCAGCCCCCTGCCCTACGCCACCAAGCTCAAGCCCGGCTCGGCCTCGCGGCCCCTGCCCGGCATCGACGCGGCCGTCATGGGCGGCAGCGCCACCCGTGACGAGGAAGACGGCGATGGTTCCACCCGCAGCGGCCATCTGGTCATCCGCAAGCCCTGGCCCGGCATGATGCAGGGCGTGTACAACGACGAAGAAAAGTACCAGTCCTACTTCTCCCGCTTCGGTTGCTACGAATCCGGCGACGGTGCCGAAGTGGACGAGGACGGCTATTTCTGGATCCTGGGCCGCGTGGACGATTCCATCAACGTTTCCGGCCACCGCCTCTCCACCGCCGAGATCGAGGCCGTGCTGGCCTCCTGCCCCGAAGTGGCGGAAGCCGCCGTGGTGCCCATGCCCCATGCCCTCAAGGGCGAAGGCATCTACGCCTACGTCGTCACCCGTGACGAAGTGCCCTGGAGCGACGACGTGCGCAAGAAGCTGCGCGACACCGTGCGGCGCGACATCGGCGCCCTGGCCTCCCCCGAATACATCCAGTTCGTGGAAGCCATGCCCAAGACCTGTTCCGGCAAGGTCATCCGCCGCATGCTGCGCAAGATCGCGGGCAACGTCTACGACGACCTGGGCGATACCACGGCCCTGGCCAAGCCCGAAGTGCTCGACCACATCATCGTCGGTCACCGCAACCTGCTGCAGGGCCAGCACGAGACGGCCAACCTGCCCGATGAGGACCAGCCCAAGGAATAGGCTCTTTCCCGCTCCCTGACGAAAAAAGGCCACCCGCCGACGGGTGGTCTTTTTTCGTCCGCATCCCTGGAGAGATTCCCTTGCGGAGCGGCCGGCCCCCCAGGCCGCAGCGGCCGCTCCCACGATTCAGGGATCGTTGCGGCGCCCTTCCGCGCGCGTCTCCCGCAGCATGCGCCAGAACTGGCGGCACTCCTCGGGATAGGAAGCCATCAGGAAGCACAGGGCCAAGAACACCAGGGACAGCAGACACAGGGCCAGACAAACGATCTGGGCCAGGGCCAGCAGGGCCACCAGGGCCGCCAGCAGGCCCGTCCCCCATATGGCCAGTCGCTGGATACTCTCGCTCAGCAGGGCTTTCCATCGGGGGACGGCCGCCCCCGGAGCGGCTGGCGATGCCGTTTCCCTGTCGGAAGGACGCTCCATGTCCTACTCCTTACAGGGCCTTGCGGCGCTTCCAGACGTGATCGGCCAGCAAGGCGCTGAACACGGCGCCGGTCAGCACGTGGGCCGTTTTGTTGCCGGCAAGGCCCAGCACACCCAGCATGATGCGCATGGCCAGTTTGCGCCCGCTGAGCGGTTTGGTCGCGGGACGTGCGGGGACAGCCAGACTTCCTGTAGTGAGACAGGCTTCTTCCATAAGAAAGCTCCTGGGGTAAGAGGTTAAGATAAAAAGATAAAAAATTTTACACAATGCGCAAAAGAAAAATGAAAGTGATTTTCTTTTTTCTTGACACTCATCCTAGTTTACGCCATGCTTCTTTGCAAGCCCGGAGTAGCGGTTCGACATGCCGGATCAGCCGCCCCCCAAGCCCGGTCGGGATCGTCCCGGCCGGATCGCACTGCGCAGGTATGCCGGTCCCTGCTCCGGGCCCGTACCAGCAAAGGAGAAGATCATGAGCGACATCATCAGCCTTCGTCAGATGCAGATCGGCCAGAGCGGCAGGATCGCCACTGTGGAAGCCCTTGGAGAAATGGGCCGCCGCATCCGGGACATGGGCCTGATCCCCGGGACCACCGTTTCCATCGTGGGCCGTGCGCCCCTCAAAGACCCCGTTGCGCTGCGCCTTTCCGGCGTGACCGTCACCCTGCGCAACAGCGAAGCCGACCACATCACCGTCGACGTCTCCAACTAGCCCCTCTCTTCTCCCAACCATGCGTCTTTTGCTGTCCGGGCCGTGCCAGAACATGGCCCGGATGGCCCTCTGTATCCTTTTACCTGTGCAAACGGAGGCACAAGCATGAACAACGGTCTGAAATACGGTCTTTTTTTCCTGGGAGGTCTGGCGCTGGGCGTCGTGGGCACCGTTGCCGTCACCCGCGGCAAGCTCGATCTCAAGCCCCTGGCCACCGACCTGGTGAGCCGCGGTATGGACATGAAGGACGCCATCATGAGCAAGGTGGAGTCCGTCAAAGAAGACATGGAAGACCTGGCGGCCGAAGCCCGTCAGGCCGCTGACAAGCGCAAGGCCGAAGCCGCCGAACCCCAGGCCTGATGAGGGGCACGCGCATGCGCTTTTTTCTGGTTCATGAACTAAGCTGCTCCAACGGGGCCGGACGGCTGCGTGCGCGTGCCTGCCGCCCCATGACGCAAGCACAGGCCGAGATCCTGGCCGACACCCTGGATGCCATCGACGGCGTGGAAGGCGTGCGGGTCAATCCGCGCGTGCCCAGCGTCCTCGTGCTCTACCGGCATGCGCAGGCCCGGCAGGACGTGCTCCGCTCCCTGGCCGCCCAGGATGCGGGCGCCCTCAATGACGGCAGCGTCCTGGCCACCCTGACCCAGGAACTGGAAAGCAGCCTTGAACGTCACGCTTCCGGCAGCCGCCTGCCGGCCCATGAAGAGGACGAGATGGGAGCCCACGGTTTCGGCCCCCTGATGCGCTTCCTCTTCGTCCGTCCGTTCCTGCCGTTCAAGCTGCGCGTGGCCAGCAGCGTCATGGGGGCCCTTCCCTTTTTGCGAAAGGGCCTCGCCTCGCTCCTCCAGGGCAAACTCAATGTGGACGTGCTGGATGCCGCGGCCATCGGGGTCTCCCTGCTGCGGCGCGACTTCCGCACCGTCACCGTGCTGACCCTGTTGCTGGGGCTGGGCGAGGCCCTGGAATACTGGACGCGCCGCCGCTCCATGGACAGCCTGACCGAAAGCCTGGCCCTTAATGTGGATACCGTCTGGGTACTGGCCGATGGCGTGGAGACCAGCGTGCCGCTCTCTGATGTGCGCGAAGGGGATCTGGTCGTGGTCCGCGACGGCGGTTCCATCCCTGTGGACGGCATCGTCGAAGACGGCGAGGCCGTGGTCAACCAGGCCAGCATGACCGGCGAGCCCCTGGGCGTGCCCCGCAGCAAGGGCGCTGCCGTCTACTCGGGCACGGTGGTGGAGCAGGGACACCTCGTCATACGCGCCACCCACGTGGGCGACGGCACCCGCCTCAAGCAGGTGGTGCGCTTCATCGAAGAGTCTGAGGCCCTCAAGGCCGGCATCCAGGGCAAGTTCGAACGCATGGCCGACATGGCCGTGCCCTTCACCTTCGCGCTGGCGGGCCTTGTGTGGCTCATCACCCGCAACCCCATGCAGGCGGCCTCCGTGCTGCTGGTGGACTATTCCTGCGCCCTGCGTCTTGCCACCCCGCTGGCCGTGCTGGCCGCCATGCGCGAAGGCGCGCGCCACGGCGTGGTCATCAAGGGGGGCCGCTTCCTGGAGGCCCTTTCCGAAGCCGATACCGTGGTCTTCGACAAGACGGGCACCCTGACCAATGCCAGCCCCCATGTGGTGGAGGTCATCCCCGCCGCCGGTCATGAGCGGGACGAGGTCCTGCGCCTTGCAGCCTGCCTGGAGGAGCACTTTCCCCATCCCGTGGCCCGGGCCGTGGTCCGCTGCGCCCAGGAAGAAGGCCTGCAACATGAAGAGGAACACGCCCAAGTGGAATATGTGGTGGCCCACGGCATCGCCTCCACCCTGTACGGCAAGGCCGTGCGTGTGGGCAGCCGCCACTACATCGAGTGCGACGAAGGCATCGACCTTTCGCCCCTGGAAGCGGAGATCGACGCCCAGGCCCAGCTGGGACGTTCGCTGCTCTACCTGGCCATCGACGGCAAGCTGGCCGGTTTTCTGGCCATCGAGGACCCCCTGCGTCCCGAATGCCCGCAGGTCCTCAAGCAGCTCGAGGAGCTGGGCTTCCGCCGCATCCTCATGCTCACCGGCGACGACGAGCGTACCGCCCGTGCCGTGGCCGGCAAGCTGGGACTCAAGGAATACCGCGCGCAGGTCCTGCCCGCCGACAAGGCCGACGTCATCGCCGACCTCACCGCCCAGGGCTGCAAGGTCCTCATGGTGGGCGACGGCATCAATGACGCCCCTGCCCTGTCCGCCTCCCATGTGGGCGTGGCCATGTGCGACGGCGCCGATCTGGCCCGCGAAGTGGCCAACGTGCTGCTCACCCGGCCGGACCTCAGTGGGCTCATCACGGCCCGGCTGCTGGGCAGGGCCACCCTGCGGCGCATCCACGTCAACTTTGCGGCCACCATGCTGCTCAACAGCATGTTCCTGGCCGGGGGCCTGTTCATGATCCTGACGCCCGGTGTCTCGGCCCTGTTGCACAACCTGACGACCCTGGGCGTGACCCTCAATGCCATGCGGCCGCATCTGCCCGGTCGCCACGCCCGCCAGCTGGAGGCCGCCTGATGCTCGACAGCCTGCGCTTCGTGAAATACGTCCGCAGCTTCATGGACGGACGCGTGCGCGTCCGGCACCCTGCCCTGCGTGACGCGGCCATCGCCGGCAAGGCCCGCGCCGCCCTCCTGCGTGTGGACGGCGTGCGGGACATAGAGCTCAACCCCCTGAGCGGTTCGGCCCTCATCCTGTATGACAGCACCCGGCTGTCGCAGGACAGGCTCATCGAGATAGGCTGCCGCTGGGCCGACTGGCTGGATAAAGCAGCGCGCGGCCAGGCTGGCGAGATGCCGCCACTGTAGAAATGCGGGCATTCCGGGGGAGAGACCTTGTGTGAACAAAAGGTCCTCTCCCCCGGATCCCTTCTTCCAAAAAACTTTTTCAGGTACGGGCACCGGTCCCCCTCGCTGCCTCGTAGTCAGGGACATCCCGGCCTGACAGGGGCCCATCCAGATCGCTTCCTCCCTTGGAGCCCTTATGAAAAAAGGACGCCGTCACGGCGTCCTTTTGTTTCTCCATGGCTTAGTACCGGAGCAAATAGGTCTCAAGCTGTTTTCGCAATGCCACGAT
>ENA-UEQP01001912-UEQP01001912.1-human-gut-metagenome-genome-assembly--contig:-NODE-1912-length-17310-cov-6.022051_pt1 | contig 17310 bp, 17 predicted proteins | sample MGYA00242951_ERZ507951 | MGnify/ENA primary metagenome ERZ507951 (study PRJEB26167, sample SAMN06115539) | human gut metagenome | host: Homo sapiens | place: China:Shanxi | collected 2015-11-18...
AAGGTAGAATTGAAACAGATGCAGACTGGAAAAGTGACGGCAAAGTATGGGACTTTTAATTGAACTAAGGTAGAATTGAAACTAAACCAAAACACCAAATAAAGAACTAAGTAGAAAACTTTTAATTGAACTAAGGTAGAATTGAAACATGTCTTTTCCATGTTTTTTCTTTTAAAGAATGAGTCTTTTAATTGAACTAAGGTAGAATTGAAACTCCATACCGATAGCTAAACGCCATTCTGCAATACTCCTTTTAATTGAACTAAGGTAGAATTGAAACTGCCAGATCGGTTAGTTCATTGATACCTTCAATCCCCTTTTAATTGAACTAAGGTAGAATTGAAACACACTTTCCCCGAAACCACCGAAACCATGCCCGGCGCTTTTAATTGAACTAAGGTAGAATTGAAACCGTATATGGCTACGTGGTTGGGTACGGTTTATTCCTACTTTTAATTGAACTAGGGTAGAATTGAAACTGGACTCAACCTGGCATGTTTTTATTAACCGTCCCGGATAAGGGTGAGATTCCGAAATGTCAGTTTGTCGCCGGGGTATTGATCTTCTCGGAACGATGAATATTGGATTGAATATATTGCAGGATATTCAAAGCTCTTTCTTCCGGACATTTATTCATTTGCCGGAGAAGAAACAGGGCGATATTGCGGGCGACAACAATGATGGTGGTATTGATTACCTGGGCGATAATCTTTTTACTGTAGAGATTCCGGTTTACGTACTTCCGGATGATCGTTTCTACCAGCGATTTATCCGTTTTATGGCGTAAAATACAGCCGGGTTGATGATTGGCATGTTATAAAAGTGAAGCACGAAAACAGCAAGTACGGCAATGCTACGATCGGTAATGGTTTGCCGGCGCTCCGGTGTATATTGTCATTTTGTATCGATAAAGTGGTTGGCTGGGTACGGAACCCGGATAAGAAGAACCATGCAGATATCGGTGCGGCGATAGCGGCCGAACATATTTGTTTGGCTGTAGCGGTACAGGGATTAGGGAGTTGATGGGGTTATAATTTCGATCCGGACGGGTGAAATCTCGATTGTAGTTACCGGATGGCAGGAGCCTGTCGTGATCATCTCCCTGGGGTATGTAAACGCTTCCCGGCATGTGTTTCTGTCAGGAAACCGGTGAATGAGATAGTGACTGTACTGTAAACCGGATAGTTTGGCTTATGAAAACAGAACTGGAAAAATGTCTGGCCGGTGAGTGGTATGATTGTCATGTTCCCGTTTTTCCTGAGCTGAAAAGAAAAACACATTGTTTATTGATGAAGTATAATTTCTTACCTTATGAAGGGAAAGAGGAAAAACAAGTTTTGTTGTGCGGGATGTTCGGAAGTATCGGTACAGGGGGGAGCGGTCGGGCATGCTTTTAGTTGAGGTTATGGTTGTAATATTCATATAGGTGATCGGGTGGTGGTAAACACTGGTTGTACCTTTGTCGGTTTTAACCGGATCGCACTCGGGAAGCGGGGGCTCATCGCTTCCGACGTACGGATTTATACGGCTAGGTATCCTGTCGGCTTGGACGAACGCCTGACTCCTGTCGGGATACCGGAAGGTAGCGAATATATCCGTCATACTTTTGCCTTGCCGGTGACGATAGAGGATGGTGGCTGGATCGGAGGAGGTGCAATTATCCTGCCGGGAGTCACTATCGGTGAAGGTGGTGTTATCGGGGCCGGAAGTGTCGTTGCCGAAAATATTCAGGCCAATAGTCTTGTTCCTGCCGGATGATACGTGAAATCAACAGAGGCAAGATGAGAGGGGATTAAATACTCGGGAAACCGGTTAGGCTGAATCTGAAATTAATCTATATCTTTGTTGGGTTAATCCTGACTATTGAATTTATATGAAAAAACAATCTTCATGTCCGTCAGCCTTGAATAGGGAAGAAACAGGCTATTCTGCACAGATAGGACCGGATTTTTTTATCCGTGAAGCTACTTTGGCCGATGCCGCTATCATCTGGCAGACGATATACGATAATCGGGTATATTTGCGTACGTGGCTTCCTTTTGTCGATGGATTGAAGGAGGTGGCTGACGAAGAAGCGTTTTTAAATGAACAGCTGGCTCTTCCCTATGCTGATCGGAACATCGTCTTTGTTATCGGCCAGGGCCACGAATTGTGCGGACTGGTGGGGTTTGTCATCACCGATAATATTAATCATCGCACCGAGATCGGTTATTGGTTGATCCCCGAATATCAGGGCCGTGGTATAATGACCCGTTGTGTCCGCCATCTCTGTGAATGGGCGGTCAGCGAACGGGGAATGAACAGTATTCGTATCCGTTGTGCAGCCGGAAATGCACCTAGCAATGCCATCCCCCGCCGCCTGGGTTTTACCCTTGAAGGCGTTGAGCGCGAAGGGGAATTGATGGCTGACGGGCAATATGTGGATTTGAACGTTTATAGCATTCTGAAGAGAGAAATAGAAAATTGGTAATCTCGTTTATTTTTGTTATCTTAGTACTTCAAATATAAAGGATTATTGGCTGATTTCATTAAACAAATAGTCTTATAATCAAAATGTAGATTTATCTGGATTAGCGTTATTTCGTTCCTGATCAGTGTCACCTTGCAGATTCCGGATAGGTGAAATCCTTCGGATTTCTGATTGGCGAACCTTTGGTGCTGGAGTGGCATTTTTATCAGGAACGAAGTTCCGCCAAGTAGCATCGGAGATGTGCCGATCAGCGAAGTACTGATCAGAAACCGTAGGTTTCCGGGTACAATGGTATATAAACGCCATGACCTTTTAGAAAAATCTCCGGGTACTACCGATCCATCGGTGATCATAAAAAAACGACTGTGGGGTGTCGACTTAATAAATTTTAGTTTATAAATGGTGATTAAGGAGGGTTATTGGGAGAGAGATTTCAATAAATGTAATTTTTTATAAATTCAAGGGGTTATGAGAATTGCGAAAAATGAACTGTTAGCAGGAATTCCGGTTTTGAAAATCAGGGATTATTTTCGGCTTTTATATTCCGGTTTGATGACAAGGGATGGCTTGGCAGAACGTTTCAATTTGAATGAAAAAGAGACGGAAGGTTTAGTTGGTGAATTGTTGTCTAAGGGATATATCGAACCAGCAGACAACGGCATGTATCGTTTGACATTGAAAGGAAATGCTTTAAGCATAGCCCGTTGTATGGCTCCCATTAACCGTGAAAAAGCAGATCGGATCATGCAAGAATTTCTGAAACGGGTAGAAGAAGTAAACCGGGATGATTTTTATCCATATCGGGTGAGCAAACTGGTATTGTTCGGTAGTTATCTGAATCCGGAACAAATGGATTTGGGGGATATAGATATCGCCTTTGAATTGGAACCGAAGATTAAAGATTACGATGAACTTATGCGTTATAATGATCAATTGGTGGATAAAGCCCGTAAAGAGGGCAAATCTTTCTCTTCTCTGATCGATATCCTCGGCTATTCTGAAAAGCTGGTCATATTGAAGTTACGGAATAAAGAAAAATACATCAGTCTCCACCGAATGACCGACGGGATCTTGCAAATAACGGCATGTCGGCAAATTTTTCCTTAGATGCGGGTAGGATACATCGATCGCTCATATTGAAGCCGTTCTTTTTTCAGGGGAATCGGTTTCATGTTTTTTTCCTTTCAGAATGAGGTTGTGGTTGTTAATGGTTTATAACGGAGAAACAGAAGATGATATGGAGAGATATCGTTAAAATAAAGATGTTTGGAACTGTGGGGCCATTTTTATAAATTGAAGTATGAAAAATTTTATCGGAAAATACCAACAACAAGAACAGGAAAATCAGGTATTTCTAGGGAAAAAATTAGAAATACAGGTTAATTTATTCATACAGGGCTTTAATTGCCAGGAACAAATGACATTTTATTATCTCAATGCTTTAGGCATGTGGGAATATAACGAACGAAATTTTGATAAGGTACTGATGCAGGCTTGTGTAAAGATTTCTTATTTGTTGTACAACGCTCATCAGCTTCTTTTAAGAGGAGCATATGGTGTCGCGAATATTTTATGGGCAGAAAAATGGTTGGAAGACAGGAAATATGAGGTGTATGATAAAATTTTGCGGCTTTTGAAAATACCTGATAAAAAGCATCTGTGCGATTTCTGGAAAGTATTATGTAGTCTGGCTCATGCTACTCCTTCTTCACAGCAGATAAGCTTGGACGGTCAGTTTAATGAAATAGATATTGAATTGAGTTATAATGTAGTGCTTATTTTACTCTGTTGTAAACATGTATTGGTAAATTATTTCTATTCGAATAGGAAATTAATGCGGTAAACAAAATTAAGTCCTGAAGTAGCTAAGGAAATGGTGGATTTGAGACAAAAGTCCGCCGCTTGGATTAAAGAGACGACAACTCTATTTTCAGAAGATGGCATAAAGGATTTGAAAGATTATAAGAGGTATTGGGTATTTAAAAAATAGGATCGAATTGTGATCCTGGCTTTATAATATTGGCCCTGTTCATAATTTTGTGTAAATGGCGACAGGATTCAGTTGTAAGTTCTTTTATAGCTGTATTCTGTATCGGTTATCATTCCTTTCCGAATCCCTTCGGTTACATCGAAAATGACATAGGATTGATGGACGGCTTTTACGGACCAGAATAATATCGATGAGGATACCCGGATGCAAATTGAATTAGTTGATCAGGCTTTGACGGAATTGCAGGTAAAATATAAGCTGCAGGAAGAAATAAAACGTCCGGGGATTGGCCTTTATTAAGCCGGAAGGTTGAAGTTTAATAATCGAACTGATCTCAATTACTGATGTTGGAATAGAAACTTAAAAAACTCAAACCGGACGAAAGGTCCGTCCCGGAATCCCTTTTTTATTTTACAATCCCGATAAATTCCCCGACGACGATAAATCCTTCTTCATTCCTGATTTCAATAGGCTGATAATCCGGATTCAGAGGGTAAAGGATTATTCTTTCATGCATCCATTCACCGGTTTCCGGATCCTGTTTTTTCTCACTGCTGTATTTTTTGATCGAATAGCTGCCACCATTTTCAAAATCGTAATGTTCCGGATGTTGGACCAGGACAATTTTACCGATCCGGGAACCCACAATATTTGCACGGAATACGCAAAAATCCCCGTCCATGATTCGTGGCTCCATAGAGTGGCCGTTTGCCTGGATGATAAACATGCCTGAAGTCAATTTGCCCATGCCTTCTGTTTTGATCCAGCCTTCTTCTTCTGCCTGCTGCCATTCACCGAATTTACCGCAGGCGGCTTTCAGGGTGTAGAGCGGCAGGTAATCGATGTATTTGACGTCGTCATTGACTTCACGTTCAATGCGGGGGCCCTGGGGTTCCGGCAATGAAACTACCTTCGCTTTTTCTTGAGGAAGTTCAAGTTGTTGCCTGAAGTAATTTTCCAGTGGTTTGTCACAGAAATAGACGTAACAGCCCTTCATTCCCCGGGTAAGTAGGGTTCGGTAGGTATTTTTTATCAATTCTTCTGCAAGCTGTGCGGCTTGTGCCGGGGTACGCCCCACCTTGATCCCTTTCACGGAACTGTCCATCCGGGAGCGTTTCGTTACGTCTGTGACCACTTTACCGTTTTCATAGCGCAGGTCATTGCCGATAATCACGCCGGCATAATCCAGTTCGAGGCCCTGGCAGGTATGTATGCAGCCGATTTCATGAATAGAGTTTTCCCCGATAATCCAGGTACTCCCGTCTTTTTCGAGATTCCATTTCATGGCGAACCCGAAGTCAGGAATGTTCACATCAGTGGCTTCCGGGTTTCTTTTACTTTTCCAGTCCCAGCAATAACCTGCCACCATCCGCGATTTGTTGTTTGTTTTGTTTTTGTCTTCGATGGTTTTTCTCAGTTCATTCGGGTCACTGAATATCCGGAAATCGAAATCATCCTGCGATAAGCGGATGTTGGCCGTATCGTTGATTTGCAGGGTATTGTCCAGCCAGGCAAGATAACCGTCCGAACCGTTGCAACGGAATTGGGAAGATAGTTCGAGTTTCTTTATGGATGCATGGCAGGAGCGTGCTGTTTTTTCAATATAGGCAGAGTCTCCGATGTCCTTGATGTGTACCCTTTGATGGTCATCGACAAAGAAAATAACACATTTGGCTGCCCCGATAATTTCGCGGACCTGGTCTTCTCCCTGATTTTGAAACAATCCGCTCTTTTGGTTGAGGCGGTGGGCTTCGTCGACGATAAGCACGTCGAAAGTGTTGGCTGGCGTGTTGTAGAAAGTGCCGGATCCCCCGAACATATTGTAAATCTGGTTTTTTCGTAACGTTCCGGCCAACTTTGCCGCATACACAGCCCGGGGTGCTGCGTTTTTGGATACGTAGCGGGAGACCAGCCTGTTTCGGGTGGTCTCCACCAGCAGGTTGATTGCCACTACGCTTTTTCCGGTTCCCGGTCCGCCTTTGACAATCAGTACCTGTTTTTTGTCGGCACTTGCTTTCCGGATCATGCTCAGGGCTGTCTCATACACCACTTTCTGGTCATCCAGCATGATAAATTCCTGGTTCCCCTTGAGCATGGAAACCAGGTTGTCTGCAAGTTGCTTGGAAGGACGGAGGCGTCCATTTTCTATTTTGTACAGGATATCCTTTGAGTCACCGTATTTGACGTACTTTTTAATAAATTCCCTTAATTTTCCTGCGTCAGATTGGAAAAAAGGAGGGGCTTCGGTAATATAAGGTTCGTAGCGGGGATTCGTGATGATTTGGTCCTTCGGGTAATTATGGAGATAAGCGCAGGGGGTCAGCGTGATTTGCTCGTCCCGGACGGTCTGGTTATAATCCTTGATCAGCGTGGCATATGACCATGCCTGATAGGAAGGGTGTGCCGTCTCTGAGACACCATGCTGGAAACGGGTTTTTACCAATGCATCTTTATCCGTTAATTCAGCCGATGACCATTGCTTTAGTTCAATGATAACGACTTGTTCCTGTTGTACTTCATTTAGCCCGGTAATGATGAAATCAATCCGTTTGGAAGTCAGGGGAATCTGAAATTCAATGGAAATACCGGCGTCTGCTGGGATGTCAGGATCTTCCATGATCCTGTCCATATACGACATCGAGTTTTTCCACGATAAGGTTTCATTGGCAGAAGTACTCCGGCCCAGATGGATTTTATATGCTTCCAGAATTTTTTTATCGATCTCATTGCTGAAAACATCATCCCGGAAACCTTGTTTGGTCGATTGGTATACAATCATAGTTCCGTATATTTTTTAGCTGTCCCTTTTGCTTTTTCTACCGGATATTTCTCCCCGTTCTTCCGGATTTTTTCCAGCACAATGTCGAAGATGTCCAGATGGTGCTTCTCGGCCAGCAGTAATGAATAAGTCAGTACGTCCGCCAATTCCTCTTTCAGCCGTTCCGGGTTTACCTCTTCGGCCTGGCTTTCTTTTTTCCACAAAAACAACTCGTTCAATTCCGATGCCTCCAGCAGTAGCGCCAGTGCCAGATTTTTCGAATCATGAAACTGTGCCCAGTCCCGTTCATCCCTGAACCGGATCAGGGCCTCCACCACTTCCTTGTATTTATCCATATCCCTGTATTTATCCATATCCCTATTGCCAAATAATTTTAACCAAAAATAAGGAAATGTTTTGAGTTGGGGAAAATTATAAAATGAAATGTTGTATTTAAAAGAGAATATTCTGTATTAATCGAAGATTATGGATAGAAATTTTGGTGTTTTTACACCTTGGTAATCAGTTGACGGGATTAGATCGTCGGAAATTTATTGGGATATCCGGGAAACCGGACGAATTATCGATTGTTTTATTCTAATGATCATCCCGGGGAAAATGGACTTTAGAATTCAAAACAGTTATGACATCTTCATCCGGTTTGGTAAATGAAATCACCTCGGTTGTCGGTACCCTGGCGGTTTCGTTTAAAGAGAAAAAAACAGATCGAAGCTGATTTCCCGTTTCGATCGGATTAATAATAAACTTTGAAAATCTAACCGGACAAAAGGTCTGCCCCGGAATTTTTACATCATCCATCATCACAGTCCGGCTAGTTGCCGGGCTTGCTTGGAGGGTTTGGATGAGTTTGTGCAGTTTTTCCATGATGTCAGGGGATTTGGGTCATTTTTTCAAGAATACCTATTCCGGCTTCAATCAAATCTTCTTTCAGGTCGACAGGAATAAAAAATAGTTTCTCTTCCCGGTTTGGTTTCAGGGGATACCCTTTAAATTGTTCCTCCACAAATTCAGTTTTAACTTTATCGGAATATTTGATACACCATCCATGCTGTTCCGCACAATCCAGCGTCAGACCATTCTTTAACTCTAACCATTGATTGAAATCTTTGGTAAGTGGGTAATATTTGTAAACCAGATACCTGAATAGGTTGATGTGATAAGAGCTCATCCGGTCTTTATTGATGACATCAATCCAATAGTTATCCCATCCTGCTTCGAAGAAGATAATGTTATGTCCGTCATGCATGGCTTGCAGGGAATCCGGATATTTTGCGATATAATAGCGGGAATCTTTTTTGTTCAGGTCATAGTTGGTAAGGTAGTTGTCTATGATCTTCCGGAGTTTGTCATATAGGGAGACAGGACTGTCATCTTCGGATAGTTGATCGATTAATCCGGAAACTACAGGGTAGGATTTGGGGGTATTCATGATGTCTTTCCATCTGTCGCTAAATCCGAAGCACCAGTTACGTCCTCCGGTATTTATGGTATAGTCGTTGATGGTAATTAATGCCCTTGCAATCAGTGAATTGTCGATAATATTCTGCTGTGGAGGGGTGGACAAGGGGATCCGGATATGTTCCGGTTTAAACAATTCCTGGAACAAGCCGAACCGCTTCCTGAATGTATTTTTGTCGGCAGTTGTCCAGGGCTGACGAATGGCGTCGTTGTCTGAGAATTTTTCATACCAGATGCATTTTAACGAACCGTTCGTGACGGGATGTGCCTCTGCCTGCCAGAATAGCTCTTCAAGTTCCGGGTCGCCGGTTTGCCTGTAAATGTTGATCTTATTCAGTTCGTGCTGGTCAAAGACATTTTGTAATTCTTCCGGAGCCTCCTCTTGCTGGGTGTGGATGAAATCGTAGAACGGCAAATTTGAATTTCTGAATTTCCGCAGGAATTTTAGTAAAGGTACATTGTTGACCAGTTTTCTGCGGCAACCGTTTTCAAGGGTTTTGTATATCCGTAGCGGATCGCGTTCATCCCTGTTTTCTTTTACGTATACGGTTAACAGGCCTTTTAGCACGTATAGGTCCCCTTTTTCGAATAGTTGCTTGACTTGTTCCGGGTATTGCCCTTTTATTTTTTCCAGGGCTTGGTAGTAATCTGAAATGGAGGAAAGGGTGAGGGATACTTCAAGGATATCTTCTGCCGGTTTGATTTTGTCGTGCTCTTTGCAGGAGAGGAGCTCTATAACCGTACGCAAAAAATTATTCATCCCGGTATCCACCTGCCTGATATCTTCCCCTTCATTCAGGGAATAGAAAAATTCTTCCCAGGTATCCCATTGTTTGCCATATGCATGATAGGCTGATTTTAAACCCGATTCGCAGAGCTTCTCAAAAAGCAAGGGTTTTATATTTTCGTAGGGTTGTAATATTTCTCCCCGGCTGTTCATGGTGATGTAGAGTTCTTCCCCCTGGGAGGTGTCCTTTACGTTAAAGTACCAGAACCGGACCTTCCCGGCTATCGTATCATATAAAGGCCCGGAATTCTCTCTCAGTTTTTCATCGATGATTTGGAGGGATTTTAGGATGGTTTGGATGGAAGGATCGTTGTCGTAGATGGTGGTATACCATCCTTTGTTTTTTATTTGTTTTTCGATGCCTGTTCCTGTAAACCATGTGTTATCGGAAAACAATTTCCGGAGGAAATTGTCTGTGGTCGACCTGACCCGGTAGGAAAAGCTCATGTGCGTTCCGGAACATTTCAGCAGGCCGTTAAAATCAGCTTGCCTCTTTTCTTTTATAGATAAATAATAGAGGATCAGTACTAAAGTGGTAAACCGTTGCTGTCCATCGATCAGAAAACAGGTGGAATGTGATGCCTGTTCCGGCATATAGGAATACAGGAAACCGACGTTTATATCCGTTCCGGCCGTTGTGATATCCCGGATGAATTGTTCCAGCAATTGTTTGTTGTTACCCCAGACATATTCACGTTGGATTTCGGGGATGACGATGTCTTGTGTGCTTAAAATATCCCTGACACTTAAGGCTTCCATTTTCATGATCTTAATTGTTTTGAGTTAACCATGCATTGAAATTCTTTCCTATTTCTTTGGCGATTTTATCCGTATTCCGTTTAATATCTTCCAGTGTCCACCGGTTTAGCGGGATACCGGTGGCTTCCCTGGCATCGATATCTCCTTTCATAAATACGGCGAGGGTATGGGGACGTACATATTTCTGGTTCATATATTCCTGGAAAATTATAGTCCGTTTGTGGGCATAATCGGCATTCCCGTAGCTCCGGTTGATCCTGAGGTCCAGTAAAACCATATTGCCGATGGAATTCAGGCCGGCAGAATTCAGGAGGTTTTGCAGCTGGGTGAGTTCCTGTTCGGTCAATTCTGCATCGGAATGATTCAGGATTTCCTGCATCTGGGACCGGATATCCTTGAAATCTTCGGACTGGGCAAATCTTTCCCAGTCTGTTTTGATCGTGGCAATTTCCCCGTTGTCCTTGCGTGGGGTTTGGGAAAGGATATGCTCTTTGTCTTCCCCGTCTTTCTGTCCGGATTTGCGGGTAAAATAGTCTGTCGGTAATTTTTTTATGGACTTGGAATCCAGTATCCGGAAAATATCCAGCAGGATCAGGATTTGGTATAATTCCTTGTCATTGTTGTACCAGTTCTCCCTGAAGTCAGAAATTGCTTCTGTCATTGTCTTCAGGCATTTCTGGTAGTCCGGAGCTGCTTTTTCTGTTTCCTCCAGATACCTGTCCAGCATTCTGGTGGCTATTGTATGTTGTATGTTTTTCAGGAATTTATCCCTTGAATTCAATGCTTTCCATTGGGTGTAAATGTCGCGGAATGGAGTCTGTGCTTTGAAATTGAAGAACAGGAAACCCAGGTAATGGTACAGTTCCTTGTCATTATACCAGCGTTGCAGGATGGCATACATTTCCTGTAGTTCGAGGTACATTTCCCAGCGGTCGTCATCCGGGTTGCCGTTCGAGTTTTTGCCATATTCAAAGAAGCTGAAATTCAGCGATTCCTTTGCGTTTTTCCGGTATTCGTAATAGAGCAGGTAGAGCAGGTTTATGGGCAATGTGGTAAAATCAAAGCGGTTGATGCGTGCCATCCCGATGGTTTGGTCTGAGATGAATTGCTTGAAATAATCTGCTGTTTTTCCGAACCAAAGGTTCATCAGGTCGAGTTCCATGCCCATGCGTATGCGGAATTCACGGACTTCGCTGGTGGCGGAGGTGCCGTGGTATTTTTCTTTGGCTGCCCGGGTCATCAGGATTGCCCTTAACAGATCGGCACCGTCCAGGTTAACTTTTCCGCCATTCAGGCTGGAAAATATTTTCTCCTCTTTGTCGTCGACGACATTGACAATTAGTTTGACCCGGGATAGCAGGATTTCCAGAAATTTACCTTTGTCTGTTGCGGTGTTTTCTTTAAACCATGCCTGGATGCTCCGGGCAACTTCCCTGATATAATATTGGTCTTTCCGTTCGGGGACCGTCTCCTTTTCCCAGATGTGGCCAGTGAGAACCTGTTTTGTTATGAATTCGTGTGTCTCCGGCCGGATAGAATATTGTAGCTTATTTTCCAGGAGAAGGGGAGTGCTGTCGGTTTCATGTTGTAGAAAAGAGAGCAGGATCAGTAATGTGGTCAGGCGTTGTTGCCCGTCTACGACATGGAAACAGTTTGCGTTTGTATTTTTTACCAGGGTAATGTTTTGCAGGCAATAAAATGTAGCTTCAGCGTTTCCGGTTTCCTGCCGGAATTTCTCAATATCGTTTAATAAAGCCACTATATTGGCTTCGTTCCATTTATATCCTCTTTGGTATTCCGGGATGTTGTAATATCCGGTCAGTTCTTTACGCAGGAAGTCGGAGAATACTTCCTTTACGCTATAAATTAATTCGTCCATGGATTTGAAAATAAATTAGTTATCGTTTAAACAACTCCGGACTAACCTTTTTGTCAGGTTTTCCGGTAATGATATCACACCAACCCTTTCGCATCATGAAATTGTAACTTTTCCTTTCATCTCCGGAATGGATTGGAATTACCATCATGTTCTAATATTTATTTTAATTTTCTTTGCTAAATAATTTTAACCAAAAATAAGGAAATGTTTTGAGTTGGGGAAGGGATCGTATAGGAAATTGAAACAGGACTTTTGCAAATGTTTATTTGCCAGAGTATAATAGCTTGGTTATGCCGGAATTAATGATCAGGTCGGTTATTCCCTGGCAGTTGTTTTAACGGATCTTTAGTTCGCTGGCGGCAAATTCCGGCATATCTGAATACGTGTTGTCGTGGGGTAGATTTGCAGGTTATATAAAGTAAGATATTGAATAACGATGACATAAAAAGAAACTATAAAAACCTTTTAAGAAAATTTATTATCAAAAACATATTTCAACCTGTATATGAACGTTGGATAAGGCATTAAGCGATAGTAACCAAATTGATTTTACTGATGTGATTCTTCAAGCCACAGAGATATGTCGTACGTATATATTCTCGTTGTTTTTTCCTCTTAGGAATTCGGCCGTGCGCTGCTGTATGCGGGCATCGGCAAGCTGTTTGTCGGACACCGGCCTGTATTCCGGCCGATCGATGAACCGGTAGTTGTTGGGGACAGGCAACTACCGGTTCAAATGTTTTTTCCATACTCATGGAGATTTTATTCAAAGATGGTGAAAAAAACTGGACCTGTAGCGTTGGTTTACAGGCTTTTATGGGTTCGCCATCTGCGAAAAGGCGGCCGGAGACTTTTCTGCCGGAAATATCATTTTACGTTTCTTCGAGTCCATCATAGGAGGTTTATTGTTATATGCGAAAGACCGTTTTGCATGTGTTTCTGAACCGCCACTCGTAGAGAGAAAGCCGGCGATAGAAAATCATTCCGGCACATCATCCAGATGGGCATAATTCAACAGTTTGATCTCTCCTGCGGTATTTTCGAGTGTCCCCGCATACACGACGGTTTTGCCCGCTATCGGTTCCTTGATCCAGTTGTCCATCTGTTTCAGCGCCTTCTCGAAATCTGTGCGGTAGGTCATGGCCGACTTGATCTCGATACCGTACAACCCCGAACTTTTTTCAGCACGAGATCGACCTCGTTTTGGTTCGAGTCCCGGTAGAAATAGAGGTTGCTTTCCTTGCCCATGTTATACCGCTGTTTCAATGCCTCCGTCACGATGAAGTTTTCGAACAGTGCTCCCCGCATCTTGTCCCGTGCGAGCTGCTCCGGCGATTCGATGCCGAGCAGATGGCAGGTAAGCTCCGTATCCATGAAATAGAGCTTGGGCGTTTTGGTCAGCCGCTTGCGTGTATTCTCGAAATACGGGGGCAGCAGGGTTACGGTATAGGGCGCTTGCAGTACGGGCAGCCAGGCCGTTATCGTGTGGGAACTGACACCGATCTCGTTGGCCAGTTCCGAGGCTTTGAATAACGAGCCGATGCGCTCGGCACAAAGCCGGATAAATGTATGAAACTGCATCATATCCTTGATTTGCAGCAAATCGCGTACCCTTGTCCAGGTAGGTTTTCACATACGCCGGATAGAGGAATTTAGGCATGTTGCGTCCCGAGCAGATTGCCGGATAGAATCCGCTGAACAATAGATCGTCGAGCGGCGTACCGGTGGCTGTTTTCCGTATTTCGGCGCAGGACATGGGGAGCAGCTCGAATACGGCGGTACGCCCCGCCAGCGACTGCGTAATCTTCTTCAGCATGGCGAACTGCGAACTACCCGAAAGGACAAAACGCCGGTTGGTATCCTCGTCTACCATACCCTGAATATACGACAATAAATTCGGGGCATGGTGTACTTCGTCGAGGAGCATGCCTTCCGCGTACTGGTTCAGAAAAGCGATCGGGTCGTTTTCGGTAAAGCTCCTCACGTCGAGGTTTTTTCCTTTGATTGTATTGAGAATGATACGGAATTGATGGAAGGCTTTTCGGATAGCTCGATGGGGTGGTTTTGAATCTGGAGCATATTAAAAATACCTGCCTTTATTACCTGATAAACTCGCCGGATGCTAAGGGGGAAAAAGGAGGAAACCGGGAAAGAGCTGAACAGGTTGGACGCATTTTGCCGTGACTTTGCCTGGCATAAACAATTTATTGCAGAGAAAGCATTTGATTTTGAAAGTTTTTTGAATCGTTGCACAGAGAATCAGAAAGTGCAAAAAACGGGAATTACTAACCCCTAAAGGAAGGAGGTGTAAATACAAAAATAGATGCGAGGATTCTGCTACAAAACTTATACGACAATAGAGTTGTCAGTTATAAAAAAGAAAAGGGATATAATTTTTCAGAATATTCAGATGATATGAAAACTCAATTAGTCTTCTTCCGGGCGGATAAAACCGATAGGGCGGTGCGGTTTGTCTGACAATTTCTGATGTACCTGCAATTCTGCCAGTGTCTGATTGATGAGTTCAAGTTGCATGCGGGTGTCTTCGTTGATGTCGTTCTGGTCGGTGAATATTTCTTCGATATATTGCTTTAACTCCTTTACTTCTTTTTGAAGGAGGGAATGTTTGTCTGGCGGGGGATTGGCTATCAATTGACGGACAGCTATAAAAGCACGCATAATACTAATGTTTATTTCTATAGCCACTTCACTATTCAATATAGAAGAAAGCATTGCCACTCCTTGCTCTGTAAAAGCAAAGGGCATATAACGTGTTCCTCCCCTCTGGTTTGAGGTCACAAATTGTGACCTCAAAAACTCGAATTCTTCTTTGTTTAATTCAAACATAAAATCAGTAGGAAAACGCTTTATATTACGTTTAACCGCTTGTTTTAAGACTTTTGTTTCCGTTCCATACATTTGCGCGAGATCAAAATCCAGCATTACCCGCTGCCCGCGGATTTCATATATTTTGCTCTGTATGAGTTGTAAGTCTACCATAAGCACATAGTTTCCGGATTGAATCCTATAAATTTATGAAAAATACTTTATTTATCAAAGAGGGGTAATTGGGGGGAGAAACTTACAAATTACAGTAAGGGGCGGACTATCGGATAAAAATGAATTGAAAAATGAAAAGGTAACTGTACAACGCATAAAACTTTATCAAAATATCTCTCTATGGAGAGCTTGGAATATCATACAAAATTTATAAATTTACACAATAGCAATAAATGTGTTGCGTATGGTTGATTTACAGATTATACAAAGTAAGATATATGAGATCCGTGGATAGCCGGGAGGTTAAAGTTTAAAGATTAAATTCATTACAATTGCTGATGTTGGAATGAAAACATTAATAACCTCTATTTGGCCTAAAGCCAAACAAAAAATTATAAAGACAGATTCCAAGTGACCATTGACGACATAAGAACAATGATAGTATCCGACGAGTCGCGGATTTTAGAACTAAAGAAGACTACCGGTGAGCTGAAAGACGGTATGCATTCAGCATGCGCGTTTCTCAATACAGAGGGAGGTTGGCTGATTTTCGGCGTTACGCCTAAGTCTCTGAAGATAGTCGGGCAGGAGGTGACAGACAATACTCAACGGGAAATTGCTCTGGCTCTTGCCGGACTGGAACCAGCTGTTGATGTACATGTGGAATATGTTGATGTGCCGGACTATCCCGGTAACAAGGTTATTGCAATGCACTTTGACGGTTGGGTTTGGGGCGAACGACCGCATACATTTCATGGTTGTCCTTATTATAAAGTCGAGAGTACTACGAAAGTCATGCCGCATGAGATGTATGACGAGCGCATCCTTGCACATCGGCCTCAGATATATTCGTGGGAAGGGCAAATGGCTGATGGCATCACTCTTGCTGATTTGAACGAGAAACACATCAAAGGGTGCATACGTCTTGGTGTGGAAGGTGGACGTATCCCGGCAAGCGCTATAAGCGTACCAATTGAAGAGACTTTGGTAAAATGGAAGCTTTTGAAAAATGGTGTGCCGACAAATGGGGCTACCATGCTATTCTCCGACAATATCGACGAATATCCGCAATTCCGGTTGAGAATGGCACGTTTTGTTGGAACTGACAAAAATGAGTTTATTGACAATCAGCGTGTCGAGGGTTGCTTTTTCGATCTCCTCGACGCAGGTATGGCATTTTTCTTCAAACATCTTAATCTCGGCGGCAAGATAACTAATCATAGCTTACAGCGAGAGGAACATCTGGAGGTGCCGTATAAGGCTTTGAGAGAGGCTCTTATAAACTCGCTTTGTCACCGTCAATGGGAGAAATATAATTTGACCAACAGCATTGCGATTTATGATGACCGCGTAGAAATTGCGAATCCGGGAATATTCCCTTTGCAAATTACTCCTGAAACCATTAAGGAATCTCATGAATCATATCCATACAATTTAAAGATTGCCGAAGCTCTCTACAAATCAACCTATCTGGAAAGCTGGGGATCCGGAGCTAAACGCATTATGGACGCATGCCGTGAGCAAGGTATAGAAGAGCCCATCTGGCGATGTGACGGTGGTTTTGTGATTGTCACATTCAAACGACCATTTTACGGGCTAAGCTACCAAGAAAAGAAGCCTGCAAAAAAGAATTTATGGGGTAATGTCGCCCAAAATGTCGCCCAAAATGTCGCCCAAAATGTCGCCCAAAATGTCGCCCAAAATCTTGATGAGAAAATTATTCAAATCATAAAATCTAATCCCTGCATTAAACGAGAAGATATTGCGAACCAATTATTTGTTACGAAAAAGACAATTGAGCGACATCTTAAAAATCTTGGAATTAAGTGGGATGGACATCCCAAAACCGGGAAATGGATTCTGCAAGATAATAACATTTAACGGGCTTTTCTTGTATATTAAATAGTTATTATAAACTACAAAAATGTGAGTGCGAATAATGGTATGTTAGTCCCAGCTGCTCAAAAACTATACGGTGTATTGTCAAACTTGGAGAGATTATGTCTGACTGCTGGATAAAAATAATTTGAAAAATAAGAAAGAATTTATTTTGATATGTCCATATTTGTTACACCTCTTTATACCACAAAAGCGGGAGATCTGCCGGTAAGAGCAGGTATTTTTATACCTGTTACTCTCCATATACGGCAGTTTTGTACCTCGTGTTGGAGCGTTAATGTGCTCCCTG
>ENA-UEQP01001918-UEQP01001918.1-human-gut-metagenome-genome-assembly--contig:-NODE-1918-length-17272-cov-5.281593_pt1 | contig 17272 bp, 17 predicted proteins | sample MGYA00242951_ERZ507951 | MGnify/ENA primary metagenome ERZ507951 (study PRJEB26167, sample SAMN06115539) | human gut metagenome | host: Homo sapiens | place: China:Shanxi | collected 2015-11-18...
GCACCCCAAAACAGCAGCAGGCCGCAGGAAAAACTGCGCCGCAGCTGCATTGCAGCTGCGGCGGCAAAAGCGGAAGAGTCCTCTCCCGGAACTATTCAGGTTTTCAGGATCTTCGCAGGGTCAGCCAGACTGCAGCAGCCAGCATGGGCAGCATTCCGATCAGGCCAATGGGTGCCGGACCCAATACATTGTAATAGCTGTCTGCCGGGTTCGTCAAAACCACAAACAGCGCTGCCACCGCATTGAATGCGCCGTGTGCGATGGACGGAACCCAGATGCACCCTGTCTTTTCATAGAGCCAGTCCAACAGGGTATTGAGCGCAAAGCAGACTATGCACCACACGAAAAGGCCCAGCACTGGCGCACCCAAGTAGTTGGTGCCGTATTCGTAGCCTACCAGCAGCATCAGCGGCCAGTGCCAGACACCCCAGATCACGCCGCCCAGCAGGCGGCCGTTGAGCAGGCCGAGCTGCGCCTTCAGGTGAGGCATCATATACCCGCGCCATCCGGCTTCCTCGCCCAAAGCTGCGAACATATTGATGACCGGAGCCAGCGTGACCGCAAACAGACCTGTTTCCAGCATGTAGCTGAGGTTGGATACGCCCAGCTCCCTGCGCAGGGTCTGAGCGTCCATCTCGCCGCCGTAGGCCGCTGCCAGCCAGCTGCCGGAGAGGTCCAGTCGATGCGGGAACACCGCAAAATAGAGCACTGCGGCCAGCACCGTAAATACCGCCGGGCCGAACCACGCCGCCAGCCAGTAGCGGCGCTTGCCCTGCACCTTCCAGCCGATGCCGGTGGGCTGGCGCAGAAAGACCTTTTGTACCAGCAGCACCGCCAGCAGCGGGCAGAGCATGGTGGCGACCAGCGCCAACTGATACAGCACGGCATTCTGCTTTTGCAGCAGCGCCATGCAGCCGCCGACCTGACACAGCCATGCCAGACCAAACGCTAACAGGAAATAAAGGCCGAAGCCCTGCTTTTCTTTTGTGGTCATACGAACTTCACCGCCGTTCCATAAGCAATGACCTCTGCTGCGCCCTGCATGACGCTGGCGGAAGCGTAGCGCATCCCTACAACTGCATCCGCACCAAGGGCCTCTGCATCCTTGACCATGCGTCCTGTGGCGATCTGCCGGGCTTCGGTGAGCATATCCGCATAGTCGGTCACTTCACCGCCCACCAGCGTGCGGAACCCCGCCATCAGATCGTGGCCCAGATTGCGGCTCTGCACCGTGCTGCCGCGCACCACGCCCAGCGCTTCCAGCTTTTTGCCGGGCACCTCGTTAATAGTTACGATAAGCATCTTCTTCTCCCTTTCCGATCTCTTCAATGCGTTCCAGCAACACCTTCAGCGTGCCCACGATGCACCCCACCGGGATGCCGAACAATACGATGAGCAGCGGCAGCGGCGGCGCTTCCTGCGGGTCGCTGTAAAAGGCCCACGCCATCGTTGCGATCACAAAAGCCATCAGCGCCACAAAAAGGGCAGCGCCGATACAGGCACCGCGGATGCGCTCGCCTTTTCGGTCTGTGCGTTCAATGTTCACAAAGGTCACTCCCTGTTCCTCCCGTGCAGCAAGGCGCGCAAGCGTCTGCTCCACATCCAGTTCTTCAAGGTTTCCGGAAGCCTTTTCCAATACGGTACAGAAGCCGATGGCTTCGTCCAGATCCTTGCGGCGGGTGCTCAGACGTTCCAGCTGCTGGGCCATTCCCTCGGCCAGCGTCTTCTGCCCTTCCAGCATTTCCCGGATCTCGGCCAGCGGCACATCCAGCTTGCGCAGCAGCTTGATGCGGCGCAGGCGTTCCACGTCCGCCTGCGAGTAGCTGCGGTAGCCGTTGCCCGGCTCGCGGCTGGGGGTAATAAGCCCCTCCTCCTCGTAAAAGCGGATGTTCTTTTTGGTCACGCCCACAGCGGCTTCCACTTCGTTGATCTTCATGGCTCCGGTGCCTCCTTACGTGCCTATGTTACACCTTCCAGAAAGGGGAAGGTCAATAGATTTTAATAGAAAAGTGAGACTCCCCCAGTCTGCTTCGCAGACAGCCCCCTCGGAGATGGGGCCTTTGGCAAAACATAAAACTTTGCCGCACTGCCAAAGGCTCCCTCCTTGAGGGAGCTGGCGAGCGAATGCGAGACTGAAGGAGTTCTTATTTTATCAGAAGTAGCACTTGATCTGGAACCGGTCGGCGCTGTCCTGCTTTTTCTCCACCACAATGTGCTCATGGTTGAAGTCGAAGTGCACCGGGGTGCACAGGTCGGTATTGCGGGTCAAGCGCAGCAGTTCCTGCACCCGCTTTTTCTCCTCCGGCACATAGAACAGGTAGCTCACGCCCTCCTTTTTGGCACGGCCGGTGCGGCCGATGCGGTGGGTGTAATGTTCGTTCTCACTGGGCACATCGTAGTTGATCACGGCATCCACATCCGAAACATCGATGCCGCGGGCGGCAACGTCGGTGGCTACCAGAATGGCCAGCTTGCCGTCCCGGAAGTTCTGCATGATCTGGTTGCGCTCCTTCTGGGAGAGGTCGCCGTGGAGGCAGTCTACCGAGAAGCCCAGCCGTGCCAGCTGGTTGGCCAGAGTGGCAGTGTTGAACTTGGTATCGCAGAACACCATCACCCGCTTGTAGTTCTCACCAATGATGATCTGTGCAAGGTCGGAAAGCTTGTTGCGGCCGGAGGTCTCCAGCATATACTGGGTGATCTTGGGCTGGCTTTCTTCCTTGGGCTGGACGGTGATCTCCTCGGCGTTGTGCTGGTACAGCCAGCCGATGTCCATTACCTCGCGGCTGATGGTGGCCGAGAACATGGAAAGGGACTTGCGGGCCTTCATCATTTCAATGATATGCCGCACATCCTTATAGAAGCCCATGTTCAGCATTTCGTCGGCCTCGTCCAGCACGATCTGGGTCACATGGGAGATATCAATGGAATGGTGCTTGTAGTGGTCCATCAGACGGCCCGGCGTTGCCACCACGATCTGGCAGCCCTCGGCAAGGCGCTTTGCCTGCTTTTCCATGTTGGCACCGCCGTACACGCAGGCCACCTGCACTTCGGGCATAAAATAGGTCAGCTCTTCCAGCTCCTGCGCGATCTGCTGGGCCAGCTCCCGGGTGGGGGCCATGATCACGGCCTGCGGATACTTGTTTTCCGGTAAGATATGCTCCGCCACCGGGATGCCGAAGGCACAGGTCTTGCCGGTGCCGGTGGGGGCTTTTGCGATCACGTCATAGCCCGCCATCATGACGGGGATAGTCTTTTCCTGAATTTCGGTCATTTCGGCAAAGCCCATGCGCTCCACGGCCTTGTGGATGGCATCGCTGCACTGCAACTCACTGTAAAGCATCTGATTCTCCGTTCCTTTGTCATTTTATATTCTGAACCCAGTATAGCATGAAATGCCACACTTGTCAGCAGGTTCTTAACGAACTCCTTCCGTCATCGCTAATGCGATGCCACCTTCCTCCCAGAGGGAGACTTTTCCGCACGGCGAGGCTCCCTCTCCGAGGGAGCTGTTGAGCAAAAGCGAAACTGAGGGAGCTCCAAACAAAAAGAGCTGCGCCCCGAGTGGAGGGCACAGCTCTTTGCATTTGATTTGAGGATCAGACAGCTTCCTCAGTCTTGGCAGCCTTGCCTGCTTCCAGCTTCTGCTTGAAGCGGCCGCTGGCCTTGAAGCCGGGGATGGAGGTGGACTCCAGACGGCTGGAAACCTTGGTCTTGGGGTTGGTGTAGGCCTTGGGCTTGCGGGGACGCATCTCAAAACGGCCAAAGCCTGCGATGGTCACCTTCTCGTCTGCGCGCAGGCAGTCGGCGATCTGGTCAAACATTGCATCCATCGTGGTCTCGACCTGTGCTTCGGTGAAGCCGGTCTTGCGTGCCACAGTCTCGATCATCTGGGAACGGGTCATGTATCTATATCCTCCTGGAGTGTCCAAAAGTAACGTCTTTTGGCAAATTTTGCGTTGTTGAGTATAACATAATTCACACACTGTTTGCGACAGATTGCGCACAAAACGTCATTTATTGCGCACGAACTTATGTAATCTCTCTCCGTCCTTCACAAATACAGCGCCCGCTGTTTTGGCGGGCGCTGCAAAAAAGCATTTTACGGGTAATTCGTGAGGTAATTATTTGCGGTGATACAGGGTGGCAATATCCACCAGCGGGATATTTTCCAGACTGTGATCACTGCGCAGGCAGTCCACCAGAGCGTTGGCGGTATCCACTGCGGTGATGCAGGGGATGCTCAGCTCCACAGCCTTGCGGCGCAGGCGGACGGAGTCGCGCTTGGGGTCACGGCCCTTAGCGCTGGTAGAGAACACATAATCCACCAGACCGCTCTGCAGCAGGTCCACGATGTTGGGCGACTCGCCGGACATATTGCGCACCTCGTTGCAGGGCACCATGTGCTTGTTGAGCCATGCGCAGGTGCCGGAGGTACCGTACAGCTTGTAGCCCATGCTCTTGAGCTTCCATGCGATATCCACGAACTCCGGCTTGTCGCTGTCCTTCACGGTGAAGATGCAGCAGCTTGCAGGGCCGGGGGTCTTGAAGGTGTAGCCCGCGCCGATGAGGCCCTTGAGCAGGGCATCGTGGTAGTTGGGGGCAATGCCCAGCACTTCGCCGGTGGACTTCATCTCGGGGCCGAACTGGGTATCCACACCGTGCAGCTTTTCAAAGCTGAACACAGGCACCTTGACGGCCACATAGGGTGCGTTGGGGTGCAGGCCGGTGCCGTAGCCCATATCTGCTAGCTTTTCGCCCAGACAACAGCGCACCGCCAGATCCACCATGGGCACGCCGGTGACCTTGGAGATATACGGCACGGTACGGGAGGAACGGGGGTTCACCTCAATGACGTACACCTTGCCGTTGGAAACTGCGTACTGCACGTTCACCAGACCGTTGACATGCAGCTCGCGGGCAAAGCGGCCGGTGTAATCCACCATGGTGTCGATCTCGGCCTGAGTCAGGTGCTGTGCCGGATAGACACAGATGGAGTCGCCGGAGTGCACGCCAGTGCGCTCCACCTGCTCCATGATGCCGGGGATCAGGAAGTTTTCGCCGTCACAGATGGCATCCACTTCGCACTCGGTGCCCAGAATATACTTATCCAGCAGCACAGGGTGATCCATGTCCACATGCTCGGTGATAACGCCCATGTACTCGATCACGTCCGCCTTGGTGTAGGCCACGATCATGTTCTGACCGCCCAGCACGTAGGAGGGACGCATCAGCACCGGCAGGCCGATCTCGTCGGCGGCAGCCAGAGCCTCGTCCAGATTAAAGACAGTGCGGCCCGGTGCGCGGGGGATCCTGCAGCGCTCCAGCAGCTCGTCGAAGCGCTCACGATCCTCTGCTTCATCGATGGCATCTGCCGGGGTGCCCAGAATGGGCAGGCCGATCTCGTCCATGTGCTTTGCCAGCTTGATGGCGGTCTGGCCGCCGAACTGCACCACGCAGGCATCCGGCTTCTCGGTGGCAATGATGTTGTCCACGCTCTCCGGGTTCAGCGGGTCAAAGTACAGACGGTCGCCGGTGTCAAAGTCGGTGGAGACGGTCTCGGGGTTGTTGTTTACCAGGATGGCTTCGCAGCCGTGCTTCTTCAGGGTCCACACACAGTGCACCGAGCAGTAGTCGAACTCGATGCCCTGACCGATGCGGATGGGGCCGGAGCCAAAGACCAGCACCTTCTTTTTCTTGGGCTCGCCCTTGGCGGACGCTTCGGCTTCCTTCTCGGCAATGAACCCAGCGGCTTCGTTGTCGCCGTCGTAGGTGGAGTAGAAGTAGGGGGTGTTGGCCGAGAACTCGGCAGCACAGGTATCCACCATCTTGAAGCCGGCGCGGTAGTTCTCCACAGGCAGGGTGTCTACCTGTGCCAGACGCTTGATGGTCTTATCCTGGAAGCCGTACTTCTTGGCAGTCTTGTACTGCTCCAGAGACAGCACGCCGTTGCACTTGGCAAGACCCTTTTCCAGATCTGCCAGATGCTGCATCTTGTCCAGGAACCACCAGTCGATCTTGGTGATGCGGTAGATGGTCTGGTGGTCGATGCCGCGCTTGAGGGCCTCGTACACGCAGAACACGCGCTCCGCGTCCTGAACATGCATGTGAGCCACGATCTCATCATCGGTCAGCTCTTCAAAGGGCTTGTGGGTCAGGGTGTCCATACCCAGCTCGATGGAGGAGACCGCCTTCATCATGGCAGCCTCGAAGCTGTTTCCAATGCTCATCACCTCGCCGGTGGCCATCATCTGGGTGCCCAGAGACTTGTCGGCGTAGACGAACTTATCAAAGGGCCACTTCGGGTACTTGACCACGATGTAGTCCAGAGCAGGCTCAAAGCAGGCGCAGGTCTTGCCGGTGACATCGTTGGTGATCTCGTCCAGCGTGTAGCCAATGGCGATCTTGGTAGCCACCTTGGCAATGGGATAACCGGTGGCCTTGGAAGCCAGTGCGGAAGAGCGGGACACACGGGGGTTGACCTCGATGACCGCGTAATCGTAGCTGTCCGGTTTCAGGGCGAACTGGCAGTTGCAGCCGCCCTCGATGCCCAGCTCGGTGATGATATCCAGAGCAGCGGTGCGCAGCATCTGGTATTCGTGGTCGGTCAGGGTCTGGGAAGGAGCCACGACCACCGAGTCGCCGGTGTGGATGCCCACAGGGTCCAGGTTCTCCATGTTACACACGGTGATCACGTTACCCTTGTGGTCGCGCATGACCTCATACTCGATCTCTTTCCAGCCGGCGATGCACTTTTCCACAAGAATCTGATGGATGGGGGAAAGGCGCAGGCCGTTGGTGCCGATCTCGATGAGCTTTTCGCGGGTCTCGCAAATGCCGCCGCCGGTGCCGCCCATGGTAAAGGCCGGACGCACGATGACCGGGTAGCCGATGCGGTCGGCGCAGGCCAGAGCGTCCTGCAGCGTTTCCACCACCTCAGAGGGGATGATGGGCTGGTGCAGCTTTTCCATGGTCTCCTTGAACAGCTCGCGGTCCTCGGCACGGTCGATGGTCTCGGGCTTGCAGGCCAGCAGGCGGATGCCGGTGCGGTCCAGATAGCCGGAGCGGGCCAGCTCCATGGACAGATTCAGGCCCATCTGACCGCCGAGGTTCGGCAGCACGGAGTCCGGCTTTTCAATGTCCAGAATGCGCTCCACGACTTCCAGCGTCATGGGCTCGATGTAAACATGGTCGGCCACATCCGGGTCGGTCATGATGGTTGCGGGGTTGGAGTTCAGCAGAACGGTCTCGATGCCCTCTGCCTTCAGGGCGCGGCAGGCCTGCGTGCCGGAGTAGTCGAACTCCGCAGCCTGACCAATGATGATGGGGCCGGAGCCAATGACCAGCACCTTCTTGATTCTAGGGTCCTTCGGCATTTCAGCGTGCCTCCTTTTTTGCTGCTTTGACGTTGTTCAGGAAGCGGTCGAACAGAAACTCGGTATCCTTGGGGCCGCCGTTTGCTTCCGGGTGGAACTGCACGGTAAAGCAGTTCCACTTCTTGTACTTGATGCCCTCACAGGTGCCGTCGTTGGCGTTCACCTGTGCCACCTCGCCCATCTCGGCGGGCAGCTCGTCGCCCACCACAGCGTAGCCGTGGTTCTGGCTGGTGATGAAGGTGCGGCCGGACTCAAAGTCGGTCACGGGCTGGTTGGCACCGCGGTGGCCGTATTTGAGCTTCATGGTCTTGGCACCGGCTGCCAGAGCACTCAGCTGGTGGCCCAGACAGATGCCGAAGGTGGGGATGTTCAGCTCAAAGATGTGCTTGAGGTTCTCGATGACCTCCACGGGTTCCGCCGGGTCGCCGGGACCATTGGACAGCATGATGCCGTCCGGATTCAGAGCTTTGATTTCCTCTGCCGTTGCAAAGGCGGGCATGACCGTCACCTTGCAGCCGCGCTTGACAAGGCAGCGCACGATGTTGCGCTTGCAGCCGTAGTGCATCAGCACGATATGGGTCTCGCCCTGCGGGTTGAACACCTCGGGCTTTTCACAGGTAACATTCTTCACCGCATCGGTGACGGCGTAGGCGCGGATCTGAGCCAGCAGAGCCTCGGTCTCGGCCTTGTTGGCCGGGTCGGCGGGGTCGAAGGTGGTCAGGATGGCACCGTTCATCACACCGCTCTCGCGGATGATGCGGGTCAGGTGGCGGGTGTCGATGCCCTCAATGCCGATGGTGTTGTTCTTTTTCAAAAAGCTGTCCAGCGTTTCCTCGCAGCGCCAGTTGGAGGGGGTGGTGCAGGCCTCGCGCACGATGTAGCCCTTTGCCCAGATGCGGTCGGACTCCATGTCGTCCTTATTCATGCCGTAGTTGCCGATAAGGGGGTAGGTCTGGGTGATGATCTGGCCATAGTAGCTGGGGTCGGTCAGGGTCTCCTGAAAGCCCACCATGCCGGTGGCAAAGACCACCTCGCCCACGGTGACGCCCTCGGCACCCACCGACTGGCCGGCAAAGACCATGCCATTTGCCAAAAGAAGATATGCGTTCATAGTTTTCCTCGTTTCAACACATTACAGGGTCTGCTTTGCTTCCTGCTTCATCTTGCGGCTGCCCAGATGCACCAGCGGCAGCTTGCCTTCCTTGCAGATGGGGCACTCTTCCGGTGCGTAGTTGGGCAGGTCCAGCTTGAGGGCGCTTGCCACGATGGGAATGGGAGACGGAGCCTCGGGCTTGGTGCGGTCCACCACGCAGGTGATGCCCACGCAGATGCCGCCGTTCTCTTCGATCACGCGCTTGGTCTCCAGAGAGGAGATACCGGTGGTGACCACGTCCTCAGCGATGAGGCACTTCTCACCCGGGTGGATGGCGAAGCGCTTCAGGGTCATCACATTGTCCACGCGCTCGGTAAAGATGGCGCGCTTGCCGGTCTGGCGGGCCAGCTCGTAGGCGTACACGATGCCGCCCATGGCCGGGCCGACGATCACATCCACGTCCATTTCCTTGACCTTATCTGCCACGGTCTTCATCACCTCGGCGCAACGGTCGGGGTACTGCTGCAGATAAGCCATCTGGCAGTATGCGCTGGAATGGCGGCCGGAGGACAGCAGGAAGTGGCCTTCCAGGAACGCGTCACAGCTCTTCAGGATCTCAAGTGCTTCACTCATTGTACTTCTCCCTCTCTTTTATAAAAATGTCTTTTGAACGGTATTGTACCACGCTTTTGCGTGATTTGCAAATTTATGCAGTGGCTTTGTTTTTATGCGTATAAATCAGTATTTTGCTGGTATATCAATTGGATTATTCAGCATTCCGGGCACATCCGCGGATCTCGTCCAGCGTTTTCACGCCGTTCTTGTCCATCCATGCGGCCATCTCGTCCGCAATGGTCTCCATGGCGCGGGGGTTGGCAAAGTTTGCGGCACCCACCTGCACCGCCGCAGCACCGGCCATGATGAACTCCAGTGCGTCACGGCCCGTGGCGATGCCGCCCAGACCCACCACCGGGATGTTCACAGCGCCCACGGCCTGCCACACCATGCGCAGGGCGATGGGCCGCACCGCCGGGCCGGACAGGCCCGCAAAGATGTTGTTGAACACCGGGCGGCGCTTTTCCAGATCAATGGCGCAGGCCTGGAAGGTGTTGGTCAGGCTGATGGCGTCCGCGCCGGCGGCTTCCACAGCCTTGCACATCTCAGGGATGTTCTCGGCCTGCGGGCTCAGCTTGACCATCAGGGGCTTTTTGCAGGCAGCGCGCACCATGCGCACCACCTCACCGGCAGCTTCGGCTTTCACGCCGTAGGCCATGCCGCCCACCTTGACGTTGGGGCAGGAGATGTTCAGCTCCACGATGTCCACTGCGCTGTCGCTCAGCATCGCGGCACCTTCCACATACTCTTCCTCGCTGTGGCCGCCAAGGTTGGCAATGGCCACCGTGCCGTACTTCTGCTTCAGTTCCAGCATCTCGGGCAGCTCCACGTCAATGAAGTGCTGCACGCCGGGGTTCTGCAGGCCGATGCTGTTGATGAGGCCGGAGGGGGTCTCCCACAGGCGCTCGCCCTTGTTGCCGTACTGGCCGTGCAGGGTCAGGCCCTTGCCGGAGATGCCGCCGATCTTGGTAAAGTCGGCCAGTTCCTCGTACTCCACACCGTAGCCCACAGTGCCGGATGCACCGATGATGGGGCTGTTCATCGCAAAGCCCAGCAGGTTCGTTTTCAGGTCAGCCATCAGAAGAACACCTCCGTTGCATCAAAGACCGGGCCGTTCTTGCACACGCTCTTGCCTTCCCCGCTCTTCGTCTCGCAGGTGCAGCCGAGGCAGGCACCGATGCCGCAGGCCATCTTCTTTTCCAGACTGACGAAGCAGGGAGTCCCCTTCTCCGCGCAGAGGCGGGCGGCATTCCGCATCATGACCGTGGGGCCGCACACCAGCACCACATCGTAATCCGCCGGGTCATACAGCTGGGTGACGAAACCGTGGAAACCCACTGCGCCGGTGTCGGTGGACACCTTGACGATGCCCGCGATGGAGCGGTACTCTTCCATGCAGTAGGGCTTGTCGCGGAAGCCGAAGAAGACATCCGGCTTGACGCCGCCCGCTGCCAGCTCCCGGGTGAGCTGGTACATGGGGGCGGTGCCGATGCCGCCGCCCACGACGGCGATCTTCTGATACTTGCTCAGGATGTCGGCCACATCGAAACCGTTGCCCATGGGGCCGGTGAGCTGGAAGCTGTCACCCTTTTTCAGGGTCGTCAGCTTGCGGGTCCCCTCGCCCACGACGGCGTACAGGAACTCGACGGTCTGGGTCTCGGCATCCCACTTGTGGACGCTGATGGGCCGGGACAGGAAGGGCGCTTCATCTGCGCCCCAGGCACGCAGGGTGAAGAACTGCCCCGCGTGGGGGGCATGCTCGCGGTCCGGCCAGAGGGCGGTCAGCAGGCGGATGTCGTCCGCGATGACCTCGTGGTGCAGGACAGTGGCCTCACAGCAGGCTGCACGCATGGGCAATGGCCTCCTTCATGTTCACACACTCGTTGTAAGCGGCCTCGTCGAAGGCTGCGCCCGGCTGCTTCTTGTAGGCCAGCAGGATGCCGCGGCTGGAGTTGACCACGCCGCCGTTGCCCTTCGACAGATACTGGGCGATGTCCTCGGCCTTGCCGCCCTGTGCGCCGTAGCCGGGGATGAGGAAGAAGCTGTCCTGATACTTTGCACGGATCTCGGTAGCCTCTTCGATGTGAGTGCCGCCGATGACCAGACCGATGGAAGAGTAACCGTGCTCACCCATGTAATCCTTGCCGAGGGCGTTCAGCTTATCGCCCACGAGGTCGTAGACGTGGCGGCCATCGGCCAGCTTCTCATACTCGAAATCCTTTGCGCCGCCGTTGGAGGTGCGGCAGAGGACGAACATCCCCTTGCCCTGCTTCTCTGCGTAGGGCAGATAGGGGCTGATGGAGTCCAGACCCATGTAGGGAGCCAGCGTGACAAAGTCGGCCTCAAAGTCTCCGGTGAAGTGGCCCATGGCGTACATCTCAGCGGTCTTGGCGATGTCGCCGCGCTTGATGTCGGCGATGACCGGCACACCGGCCTCGCGGACAGCCTTCAGGGTGTCGGCATAGGCCTTCAGACCCTCGAGGCCCAGAGACTCGTAGTAAGCGATCTGCACCTTGTAGCAGCCCGCGACGGCCTTGGTGGCGTCGATGAGCTTCTTGTTGAAGCGGACGATGTTCTCGCCCTTGGAGAGGGTGCTGTCCACGAAATCTGCGGGCAGGTAGCTGAAATCGGTGTCCAGACCCACGCAGACCGGGCCGCGTGCTTCAACTGCTTCGTAAAGCTTATCCATGTTCGTCATTTTGGGGTTCCTCCTGTTTGTCTCTCTTTTATATAAATGTATTTGCAGCTTATTCTTCTGCCTGATAGGTCAGCTCGCCGCTCTTGACCGTGGCGCAGACCCTGCCGTAGAGCTGCGCACCGTCGAAGGGGCAGTTGTGGGACTTGGAGTGGAGCTTGTTCTTGTCCACGGTATAGGGGGTGTCGAGGTCTACCAGCACAAAGTCGGCGTCATAGCCCGGCTCCAGCTGACCCTTGGCAAGGCCCAGAATTTCCGCCGGGCGGGTGCTCATCAGGTGGCTCAGCAGCTCAAGGGGAAGTCCCTCTTCCTTGCAGAGCTTGGTGTAGCAGACGCCGAAAGCGGTCTCACTGCCCACCATACCGGCCATGCCCTTGAGCTTGTCTTCCTCGGAGTGGGGGGCGTGGTCGGTGGCGATGGCGTCCACCACACCGCTGCGGATGGCGTCGATGAGGGCCTGCACATCGTCGGCGGTGCGGATGGGCGGGTTGACGCGGTAGTCGCAGGTATCATTGGTGAACCACAGGTGGTGGGGCGTCACCTCGCAGGTGACAGGTGCGCCCCGCAGCTTTGCCATCTGGATGGCCTCGATGGCGCCCCGGGTGGAGACGTGGCACATGTGCAGGCGGGTCTGGTAATACTCGCTCAGCCAGCAGTTCCGCACCGTCTCGATGTCCTCGGCCAGACGGTAGTCCCAGGGGCTGATCTCCATATCCTCGGCGTGGCTCATCACGGTGATGTCCCGCTGGGTGCAGATGGCGAACGCCCGGGCCATGGTGGCGTTATCCTGCACACCGTGGCCGTCCTCGGTGATGAATTTGACCGAAGCGGGCAGGGTCTTGAGGTGGTCGATGGTCTTGCCGTCGAAATCCTCGGTGATGGAGACGGTCTGGTTCACGCCGCACAGGCCCACCTCAGCGGCCTTCTGTTCCACCATCGCGGCCTGTGCTGCCGAAGAGCAGACAGGCTTTGTGTTGGGCATCAGGTTCACGAAGGTGTAGCCGCCTGCGGCTGCGGCGCGGCTTCCCGTTTCAATGTCCTCTTTGTACTCGAAGCCCGGCGTGCGCCAGTGGCAGTGCAGGTCCACGAAAGCGGGCAGCACAGTCAGTCCTCCGGCGTCCAGCACCGTTTCATTTTCTCCGGCCAGTGCGGCCAGGTCCTGACCGACGGCGGCGACCTTTCCGTCCTTTACATACAGCTCCACAGGCCGGCCCTCGGCGTTGACAGCGTTGATGAGCAGCATAAGATTACCTCCCTGTCTGTGTTCGTCTGGTTTCATCGTCCGGGTGTGTCTGCCCTCAGAAGGGCAAAAAAAAACTTTTCCCAGCAAAGGGAAAAGTCAGCACATCAAAAAAGGAAACACTGGAGCCACAGCAAAAACGGCTGCAAACTGATTTTTCAGTTTTGCGCGCATCATCTTGGCCTTCATGCTCCCGTCTCCTTTTCTATCCGTTCTTTTTCGATATATTTTATCATAGAAGCGCAAAATGTGTCAATGCTTTCGGTCTCATTTCCATGTGAAAAGGTTTGCATCCGTAAGCCTCGAATTTTAGCTACTCTACCGAAAAGTCCCTCTTCTCCCCCCGCCGCCAGCGCCCTCGTGCAAAAAAATCCTCATTTTTGTTCTTATATCCTACCATTTCACTGTACATTAAAGTTCAGATGTGCTATTATAATGTCTATCAGAGAGGGGGCCGCCATTGCGGGCGGCAAAATGGAGGTTTTCTATGATGGGTCTTTTAGAGGACGCGCGGAACATCCAGCGCAAGGACCCCGCAGCGCGCAGCGTGCTGGAGGTCATCCTGCTTTACCCGGGCTTTCACATTCTGGTCTATCACCGCATTGCCCACTGGCTGTTCGAGCACAAGCACTTCTTCCTCGCCCGCTGGGTCAGCCAGCGGGGCCGGCATAAGACCGGCATCGAGATACACCCCGGCGCGAAGATCGGCAGCTGCCTGTTCATCGACCACGGCATGGGCATCGTCTTCGGCGAGACGGCGGAGATCGGCAACAACTGCACCATCTACCACGGCGTGACCCTCGGCGGCACCGGCAAGGACACCGGCAAGCGCCACCCCACCCTGGGCGACAATGTCCTGATCGGCGCAGGCACCAAGGTGCTGGGTCCGGTGTATATCGGCGACAACGCCCGCATCGGCGCAGGCAGCGTGGTGCTCAAGAACCTGCCCGCCAACTGCACCGCCGTCGGCGTCCCTGCCGAAGTGGTGCGCATCAACAACAAGACCGTCAATCCCGCCGACGACCTCGACCAGCAGGACCTGCCGGACATCATGGCCCAGCGTCTCATCGACCTCGACCGCCGCATCGGTCAGCTGGAAAAGGCCGCGCAGGGCGATATTCCCCCCACGGCCCAGCAGGTGGCCGCACGGCAGCGCCGGCATTAAAAAACGGAAGCTTTCCCTCGGGAGAGCTTCCGTTTTTCTTTTATCGTATCAACTCTTTGACCTTCTCCACCGCCGCTGCTACCAGCTGGCCGACGGGCTGGTCCGGCACACCCACCACGATGTTATCGCAGTGATTGATGGGGATGAGCACCCGCGCTGCACTGCTCTGGCAGACCGCCGCCGCCATAGCCGGGGTGATCTCGCCCAGCAGCGAATCAGCGATGACGATGCCGATGGGGCCGACGATGATGTCCGCCCGGCGGCAGTTGACTACCACGGCATTCTCGCCGGTGGCGGCGCGGTGTGCGCCCGCCTTGAGCATGGCCGAAGCCGCGATGCTGTTGGTTCCTACGGCGGTCAGTTCGATGTCCGGGCATCCGGCGGCAAGCGCCGCCGTCAGCTGACGGCCAAGACCGCCGCCCTGCCCGTCAATGACTAAGACGCGCACCCGGCTCAAAAGTCGATCTCCTCCAGCCGCAGCAGAGCGATGATATAAATTTTCAGGGCTTCCAGCAGCTTGTCGATGGGAGCGGCCTCGTTCGCGCCGTGCATCGGGCCGCCGAACTCGGGCAGCACCATATCACTGTGCTCCGGGCCAAAGCTGACAGCATAGGGGAAGTGGCGGGCGTAAGTGCCGCCGCCCATGGTGAAGGGCGTTGCGTTCTCGCCGGTGACTTCGTTGTAGGTGTCGATGCAGGCCTTGATGGCGGGGGTGTCAGCCTCGATGTAGAAAGGCTTTGCGCTGCCCACATCCGTCAGCTCTGCGCCGGTGCCGATGGCGGCACGGATCTGCTTTGCGATGGTGTCACCGTCGGTGCAGGTGGGGTAACGGCTGTCCATGGTCTGGACCATCCGGCCATCCACCATGGACATCTTGCCGCCGATGATGGTCAGCGGGCCGAAGGGTCCGTCGGCGCAGTCGATGCCGAGGCCCACGCCTGCGGTGGAGTCGTGCAGTTTCTTGACGGCTTCCAGATAGGCGCGCTCGGCGTCGTTGCAGAGGCCATTGTCCAGCAGATAGTTCACCACCAGACCGATGGCGTTGACAGTGCCTTCCGGCATAGCAGCGTGGCCGGACTTGCCCCAGCCGCGGATGCGGACACCGTCGCCTTCCGGCTCGAGGGTGATGTTGGGGGCGTTGCGCAGCTTGGTGATGTCGGTGGCCACGAGAGCGCTGGCACGGTCAGGCACAGCGTTGGTGGCGACGCCGCCCACGAAGTCCTTGATGATACCGTTGCAGACGGGGCTGACCAGCTTGCCGTCGAAGTGGCCCTTCTCACCGTTGCAGACCGGGAACTCTGCGTCCGGGGTGAAGCAGAACACAGGGGCCGGGTAGTTGGCGAGGTAGTAGTCCACATCGTGCATGTGAGTCTCCTCGTTGTCGCCGACGAGGGCGCGGATGGGATAGCGCAGGGAGACGCCCTCCTCTTTGAGGAACTTCAGGGCGTACAGGGTGGCGACCATGGGGCCTTTGTCGTCAGCGACGCCGCGGCCGATCATCCAGCCGTCGCGGATCTCCATCTTGAAGGGGTCTTCCGTCCAGCCGTTGCCCTCCGGCACCACGTCCACATGGCAGATGGTAGCCAGATACTTCTCGGCATCGGCACCGGCCAGCTCGGCGTAGCCGATATGGTTCTCGCAGTTGCGGGTCGCAAGGCCCATGCCTGCGGCCAGCTCCAGCGTCTTGTCCAGCGCGGCACGGGGGCCTGCGCCGTAGGGTGCGCCCTCTTCCGGGGCACCCTCCACGCTGTTGATGGACACCAGCGCGGCAATGTCTTTCAGGATCTGCTCTTTGTTCGCCGCAATAAATGCGTCGATCTTCTGGTTCAAAGCCTCTTGCATCTTTGATTCGTCCTTTCTTCGTCTTTACTCAAGACACGCTGTTGTTATTCTAGCACACTTTGCGATGGAAAACCAGCCTTACACCGCAAACAGACCGCTCAGCGCTCCCAAAAGACCTGCGCTTGCCAGACCCATGATGATCCCGGCCAGCAGCACGCCGCCCATGCAGGCGATGAGCACATCTTTGAACTTCATGTCGAGGATGGACGCGGCCAGCGTACCGGTCCATGCGCCGGTACCCGGCAGCGGGATGCCCACGAAGAGCAGCAACGCCGCCACGAGGCCGCGCCCGGCCTTGGCTTCCAGCGCACGACCTCCTTTTTCGCCCTTGACGATGCAGAAACGGCAGAAGGGGCCGATGATGGGCTTGTGGTAGCCCCAGATGAGGACTTTACGGGCGAACAGATAGATGAACGGCACCGGCAGCATATTGCCCACCACACAGACCAGATAGGTCGGCAGGATGGGCAGGCCCATCCCGATGCCCACCGGGATGGCACCGCGCAGCTCGATGAGGGGCAGCATCGAGATAAAGAATACGATGAGATAGCTTTTGAGCATAGAGCCCTCCTTATAAGTCGATGTCCAGCTTGTAACGGCTTACAGGTCGATGACCAGCTCCACCGGGCAGTGGTCGGAGCCAAACACCTCGTTGTGTATCTCGGCGGCTTTTATCTTGTCCGCAATGCGGTTCGAGACGATGAAATAGTCGATGCGCCAGCCCGCGTTCTTTTCCCGGGCGTGGAAACGGTAGCTCCACCAGCTGTATTTCACCTCGTCCGGATGGATGGCGCGGAAGCTGTCGGTGAAGCCCGCCGCCAGCAGCTCGGTCATCTTGGCCCGCTCCTGGTCGGTAAAACCGGCGCTCATCCGGTTGGTCCTGGCATTTTTGATGTCGATCTCCTCGTGGGCCACGTTCAGATCGCCGCAGAGGATGACCGGCTTTTTGGCATCCAGCTCCAGCAGGTAGGCGCGGAAAGCGTCCTCCCATGTCATCCGGTAGTCCAGCCGCTTCAGCCCGTCCTGGCTGTTGGGGGTGTAGCAGTTGACGAGGTAAAACTCCGGGTATTCCAGCGTCAGCACACGGCCCTCGTGGTCGTGCTCTTCAATGCCGATGCCGGTGGCCACGCTCAGCGGCGCGGTCTTGCACCAGCAGGCTGTGCCGGAGTAGCCCTTCTTCTCCGCCGAGTATGTATATTCCGTGTAGCCCTCGGGGGCGAAATCGGCCTGCCCGGGCTGCATCTTGGTC
>ENA-UEQP01001925-UEQP01001925.1-human-gut-metagenome-genome-assembly--contig:-NODE-1925-length-17206-cov-4.701851_pt1 | contig 17206 bp, 13 predicted proteins | sample MGYA00242951_ERZ507951 | MGnify/ENA primary metagenome ERZ507951 (study PRJEB26167, sample SAMN06115539) | human gut metagenome | host: Homo sapiens | place: China:Shanxi | collected 2015-11-18...
AATTTTTATAATTTTAATTTTTGTATAACAATTAGATTGGAAAATGGAATGCAGTACACAAGAGAATCCGCAATAGAGCGGCTGTTAAAGAATTACGAACCTTATTATGATATTCACAGGATGATCAATGGCGACCAATCCCTGATCACAGCCCGCTGTGATTTTTTTGAGCATTCCGGACAGTATGTCATCTCAAAAAAGGCAGAATTATGGTCCGCGGAAAACGAGGAATTTCTCTATCTCGTCAACATTCCGCATCTGACTTTAGAGACCTTCGAGGAATTAAAATCCGAGATCCATGCTGACGGCATGGGCCGGATCCATGTTGGACCGGGCCATATGGCTTCCTATATTACGGCAGTCTTTATCTGCGATACCTGTGATGAGGACGCAAGGAAAGCCTTAAAAAAATGCCGTATTTACAAAAGTTTTCATTTTTCCCTGCATGGCTGGATGAATTTTCATGCGGCGTTGGTGGAGGTGGCTGACGGGAAGGTCACTTCAAACGCAAGCGGTCACCATGTTGCGAAAATTTTGAAAAAAGTATTATATGATACCAGGGGGAAAAGGTCATAAATCCGATGCAGGCTTGCCTGCAAGAGGTTTTTTGACCTTGGACCCCGCCAAAAACATGAATAAGCAGCCATTTTTCGCAGAAAAATGAGCGGATTATGAATGTTTTTGAGTATTGTGAGAGCACAAAGTGCGGAACAATACGGTATCAAAGGGGTCAAAAACTTTTGACCCCAACATTATTATATTTTAAAAGAAAAGGAGATAGCAACAATGAATTCATTAGTACTTCTCATCGTCTGTGTTGCCATTCTTGGCATCGGCTATGTCTGCTACGGCGGCTGGCTGTGCAAGCAGTGGGGCGTAGGCGAAAGCAAAACAGAGACACCGGCTCATACAATGGCAGACGGTGTTGACTATGTACCGGCAAAAGCTCCGGTTCTTATGGGACACCATTTCTCATCCATCGCAGGCGCAGGCCCGATCACCGGACCGATCGGTGCAGCTATGTTCGGATGGCTTCCGGTAACCTTATGGATCCTCATCGGAGGTATTTTCTTCGGCGGTGTCCATGACTTCGGCGCACTGTTCGCATCTGTCCGCAGCAAAGGACAGTCCATCGGAGAGATCATCTCCGCAAACATGAGCAAACGTGCAAAGCAGCTCTTCATCATCTTCTCTTACCTGACACTGATCTTAGTCGTAGCAGCCTTCGCTTCGATCGTTGCTTCCACCTTCGGCGCAGTGTACGATGAGAGCGGCGCACTTGATATGGCGAAATCCGCGACTCCGGCAACCGTAGCGATGATCTCTATCCTGTTCATCCTGATCGCGATCGTATTCGGTTTCTGTGTATACCGCCGCAACATGCCGATGGGCATCGCTTCCGTAATCGGCGTTCTTGCGATCGTTCTGATCATGGCGATCGGAATGAACTTCCATCCGATCTACCTCTCCACAAAGGCATGGATGTGGATCGTTGGTCTTTACATCGCCATCGCTTCTGTAACACCGGTATGGATCCTTCTCCAGCCGCGTGACTACTTAAGCTCCTTCCTGCTTTACGCAATGTTAGCAGTTGCAGCGTTCGGCGTCATCGTCGCCCACCCGACCTTCGACTCCACCTTCCCGGCTGTGACAAGTTTTGCAGTTGACAATGGAAATGGTACTCAGTACATGTTCCCGGTACTGTTTACAACAGTTGCCTGCGGTGCGATCTCCGGTTTCCACTCTCTGGTATCTTCCGGTACCACATCCAAGCAGCTCGATAAAGAGACAGATGCGAAGCCGATCGCTTACGGCGGAATGCTCTTAGAGTGTGTTCTCGCAGTTTTAACTCTCTGCGCCATCGGTTATGCTTACAAGTGGAACGCGGTTCATCCGGACCAGGCGTTAAAGGGCGCGACAGCGATCTTCGGCGGCGGTATCGCTCACATGATCGACGATATCATCCCGGGAAGCTACAGCATCTTAAACTCTTTACTGGTACTTACATATTCCGCGTTCTGTCTTACTTCTCTTGATACCGCAACACGTCTTGCGCGTTTCATGTTCCAGGAATTCTGGCTTGAGCCGGGTGAAACTGCTGCTGACATCAAAGAGGGCTGGAAAAAGGTTATGGTAAATCCGTACTTCGCTACGATCCTCACGGTTGTTCTTGGCATTCTTCTCGGCATGAACGGATATGGAAAGATCTGGGGACTCTTCGGAGCTGCCAACCAGCTTCTCGCGGGTATCGGCCTCTTAGCCGTTGCCACATGGCTCGGAAACATGGGCAAAAACAACAAGATGTTCCTGATCCCGATGGCATTCATGATCATCGTTACGATCACCTCCCTTGCACTCACAGTTAAGAACCAGATCGGCATGATTGCCGCAGGCGGCGCTGACTGGGGTCCGTGGGCACAGACGATCCTCGGAATCCTTCTGATCTTCCTTGCGATCATCCTTGTTATTGAAGGTGTACAGACACTTTCGAAGCAGAAGGCGGCCAGAGCTTAAGTGCAGGTAAATGATCAGATATTTTAAGAATTGAAAAAGACACGTCATACAGGTTTTAAGTGAAATCTGTATGGCGTGTCTTTTGTTTTACCGGATCTTTTAATCCCGATTTTTCTGTTGCCTGTCAACCGTCCGCCTCTCCGTGCACGGCTTTACAGTGGAATTTTTCTGCCGCTTTCCAACCTGCCTGTGAACTGGCTGAAATGTCAGATTTTTAAGGTGTCAGCGCACCCAGGACTCATTTATCTTATTCGTTTCTGATCGCCGCCAGCGGACTTAATTTCATCGCCCGCAGTGCCGGGAAAAGTCCGGCCAGCATGCCGATGAGGACCGCAAAGACCACAGCGGATCCAGAAAGCCACAGCGGGATCCTTGAGATCGCTCCGGAGCCGCCGGTCATACCGGAGAGACTGGCTCCCAGAAACTTATTGATCGCCGCGGAGACGCTGTAGCTTAAGCCAAGTCCCAGAACGCCTCCCATAAATCCGATAAATCCTGCCTCCATCAAAAACATCGTCCGGATATCTCCAAGCGCACATCCCAAAACCTTCAGCACACCGATCTCCTTCGTTCTCTCGTAGATGGACATCATCATCGTGTTTGCAATTCCGATTGCCGCCACAAACAGCGATACAGCACCGATGCCTCCGAGGACCGCCTGGATCATATCCGTCTGCTGCTGGGCCTGTTCGAGCCACTGCATGCTGCTGTAGGCCTCATAGCCCATATCTGTGATCGCTTTCTGGACCTCCGTCACATGTTCCATATCGTCCACATTCACATAAACCATATTGTAGACAAAATAATTGTAGGGTTTTCCCTTTTTATTTGTCGGCTGTCCGGGGATCGGGTTCTTCCGGTAGATTTTTTTCAGCTGGGTCTTTAACAGATCAATATCCGTGTAGATCTGGTATCCATACTCAGAAAATCCGTTCTCGCCGCCATCCACCAGAGCACAGGCCGGGAAAAGATACTTTTTCTGGCTGTTTTCATCCCCGTTTCCCATATTCTGGAACATGGTAAAAAACGGCTTGTGTATAAGATCCACTTTGGAAAGATCCTCACCGTCCCAGCTTCCCTTTCCGGTCTTGCTGTTATAAAAGTTGTCGGAAACCATATTTCCGACGATAAATTCCAGAGTCGCCGCATTCTTATCCGGAAGCTTTCCCTCCGCCAGCGGAATCTGTTCCAACTCCTCTCTGGGCATTCCCACAATGTTCGAATATCCCTGATAAACTCCCTGCTTCAGATTCACATCTGTCTCCAGGATCGGGGACACACTCTTCACATGTGGGATCTTCGCAAGCTTCGTCACCGTGGCGTCCACGAGGTAATCGTCCTCGGACTGGTTCCCGTATCCGGAACTGATCTGGATCCTTGTGAGACTTCCGAAGGAAGCATAGGATTCCACGGTATTTTCCTTCAATCCGATTCCCAGAGAGACCATGACTACGATGGAGGCCGTGCCGATGACAACCCCCAGAACGGTAAGTCCCGTCCTGAGTTTCCGTCTGCGCAGGTTATTGATGCTCATGATGAGCAGATCAAAGAATCTCATCGTCCATTCCCGCTTTCTTCTTTTTGCGTCTGATGACCACAAGGATCACAGCTGCAAGGACCACTCCCACGATTCCCACCGGGATCGCGAGATGTTTCAGTTTATCCGTCGTGGACGGTTCCGGCTGTATATCGTCACTGCTCCAGGTATCATCAACATTGCTTTCATCCATGCTCTGATCCTCATTTACCATAAGCTGGATCTCTTTCTCGACCGTAGAGACTTTTCCGTTCTCATCCTCATATGTAATGGAGAGTTTTACCTTTCCGTCATCCATGGTCGGGGCGATCCCGTTGATCATCGTATCCACGTTTCCGCTTTTTCCGGGTTCGATATTTCCAACATAAGCCTCATTCTTCTGGATAGAATCAGCCTCAAAGACCGCGTTCACGTTATAGAGCATGACTTTTCCGGTGTTGTTAATGGAAAACATCACATTTGACTCTTCGCCTACGGAAATAGCATCCGGCATGACCTCGATGGTACCGGTATTTAACCGTGCCTCCTGCTTTAATCCAACCGCGATCTTTACGGCTTCCTTCGCGTTCTTGAATTCCGGGCTGTCATACTGCTCATTGATCGTGATCGTGTAGGAACGCTGTTCCGCTGTGGGACTTGAAGAAAATTTTATCGTCAGCGTGTCGGATGCTCCCGGTGCCAGAGAATTGACAACCACGGAGTTTGAACCGTTCACCGTCGTAAATACCGGACTGTCGCTCACTGTTTCCGACTCGAAGGTAAACAGGATGTTGCTTGCTACGATACTGTTGGAAGCGTTTTTCATGCGCACCTTCAGCGTAAAATCCTGTCCGGCATAGATCTCCGCAGGATCCGTCTCAAAGCTGTCGACGATGATACGCGCCTTTGTTCTTTCGTTCTCGCCTGCTTCAGAATCCAGAGAATCATCCTCGTCTTTTCCATAGACCCGCACATAAAAGGTATCCTCCACAGGAGCAGCAAAGTTCCCATTCTCATTTTCCCGGTAACGGATCTTAAACTTGATCGGATAATAGCCGGATTTCGCCTTTTCCCGCACCGCCATGCTAAATGGAACCGCCACCGTCTGATCCGGATTCATATTTCCCATCTGCCGGTCATAATTTCCGTCATTGATCTCGAATGGAAACTTCGTGATATCCTCAGAGAGCTCCATATCGACACGTACATCGTAGGCGGTCTTATAACCGGTATTTCTCACATTTACATCGAAATTCATGACCTCGGAATAGTTCGCGGACGGGGTGGACTGATTCTCGCCGAGGGCGAATGCTACCGGCTCGGAGTTGTCCTCATTTGTCTCACTGGTTCCTGTTGTCTTCTTTGTCTCGATCCATGCCATTATGGTCTTTGCATACTCGGATGACATTCCGTCCTCGCCCTGAGCGCGCTTTGAGATGTAGATCAGGATCGGATAATAGCCCTCTTCCAGACCTTTTTTTACATTGACATTCAGGTTGACGGTCTTTTTCGCTTTTTTGTTTACATGACCAACCTTGTAATGGCGGTTTAAGGAATCCGTCACCTCAAAGGGATAGATCGTCTTCATGGACTGGACGATGCTGCTCTCCTCGCTGTCGCGGTCCTCCGTCTTTGTGATCTCATCGGAGTAGTGATTCCGGAAATCATCCTCGGAGGCGATCCAGATCTCTGTCTCGACCCAGTCTTTGTCCTCCATGTTCATGAGTGTCACAGAGACGGTTCCGTTTTTTCCGATATATAAGGTCGGCGTCTTTCCGATCACAAGGCGGACGGTATCATTGTCGTCATCCATCCGGTATACCTGTGGGATCGTCTCCGCCGCTTCTGTTGTCTCCTTCGCCGCGAATGCAGTTGCCGGGACTGCGCCCATCAGCATACACGCAGCAAGGAATGTTGCCATCCAGCGTAATCCTTTTATTTTCATACTGTTCCTCTCCTCCTGGCTGTTCTATTTTAGTTATTTGTGCCAGCTTTCCATATTTTTGCGTTTATTTCAAAATTTTGTCGATTGTTATTCTGACTTTCCCTCTATCCGGTGTTCTTCTGCTTCCACAACTGTCTCTATTTGCTCTTCTGCTGCCGGATTCTTAGATTTTCCCTCCGCCTGCGCCTCTGCCGCCGCCTGCATGGACTCTTCTAACTGCACCAGATCCACCTCGTGGTGGTTCTCCTCGATGCTCACGATCTTTCCGTCGATGATCTTAAAGATCCGGTCCGCGTAGGTCGCCAGATTATTGTCGTGGGTAACCATCACAAGCGTCTGTTTCTGTTCCCTTACGACCTTCTGCATGAGTTTTAATACTTCCATCGTTGTCTTCGAATCCAGGTTTCCCGTGGGCTCGTCCGCGAAGATGATCTGCGGGTTCATCGCCAGGGCTCTCGCGATTCCGACTCGCTGCTGCTGTCCGCCGGACATCTGGTTCGGCATGTGGGTCATAAATTTTTCAAGTCCCACAAGCCTTAAATACTGTTTCGCCCGCTTGATCCTCGCTGCCCTCGGCATTCCCCGAAACGATAACGGCAAAGCCACATTTTCCACCGCATCCATCGTCCCGATCAGGTTGTAGGACTGGAAGATAAACCCGACCCGCTCTCTTCGGAAGGTCACAAGCTGTTTTTCATTCAACTTTTCTATATGTTTTCCGGCGATCACGATCTCACCCTTTGTCGGATGCTCCAGACCCGCCAGCATATTTAAAAGCGTCGATTTACCGGAACCGGACGGTCCGGTGATCGCACAGAATTCGCCCCGGTGGATCTCAAAACTCACACCGTTTAACGCGTAAACCTTCTCCTCGCCCATGCGGTAAACCTTATACAGATCTTTTACCTGTATCACCGCATCTTCCTTCTGCTGCATCCGTCCGCCCCCTTCTTCTTAAATTTTTACAGCGTTTTTTCGCCGATTCTTTTTATATTTCAAGTATATCGTTCCCATCGTGTTCTGACTATATAAAATTACTTAATTATTCTTACAATTTCTTACGTTCTTCCAAATCCGCAGAACCCACGGTCAATTCTCTCCGCAGTCATAGAAAAAAGGGAATCTCTTCGGTTTTACTGAAACCGTAGAAATTCCCTTTGCGCCTTCCCTATTCCATTTTTTCCTTCTTCCCGGAAAGTCTCCTCTTAAATTCTTTCAGGTACTCTTCCAACGACACATACTGTCCATTATTTACCCGATATGACGGATTCCACATCCGCACGACCCGGACCTCTGCCTCGTCCTTCTTTGTTTCCTTCACCGGCCGGTAGTCCCTGTCCGCAAAGAATACATCTCCCCGGACCAGATCCTTCCATTTCATATAGATCTCACGGTTCTTTTTCTGCTTTTTATTCTGAAAAACTTCCATAACAATCAGGCGGAAGAGATCCTCGCCGCAGCAGACCACGGTCTTTGGATTTAAGAGACGGATCTGCTTCTTGATAAACTCGATATAATACTGGCCGTAATCCATGCTGACTTCGTCGGCCGCGCCTTTTCCACCGCGCTTATTGATATAGAGGACTGCTGCCTTTTCCCTTAGTTTTTTCCCCGGAAGCCTGCACTCCTCGCCTGGATTTTTTTCCTCCCACAGGATCTTCTGCATGCTTGTGAGATAATCCAGATATTCCACCCGCCCGGAGGGACTTTTTCCGGATAGGAAATCCGCGCGGATGTCCGATACCACTGGCATCGTCTCACCCTTCTGGATCATCTTTCTCATATTTGTCTCTTTTAATATGTAAAGCGTCCCGTCATAATGTTCCGGATCCGCGATTCCGTCGACATGAAAATTTCTCTGATCCAGCTCCGGATAGCAGGTGTTCCCAAAGGGATCTTCCTCCATCTGCTGCATCAACTCCCACAACACAAAAAGTTCCTCTATAGAGCGGCATTTCGCGACCTGCCCTTCCAGAACGATCTGTTCCATCGTCTTTCTCATAGTTCCTCCACCGCGCGTTTCCCGCAGTTTTTAATTTACGTTTCCGACTTTCTCCAATGTCCTTTTTCCACGGGATTTCACAAATTTCATCTATCTGTTCTTCCTGCCCTGCAGAATTTGTCCACTTATTTTTCTTTTGTTTCTCTGCGTTCACTGTTTCATATTTTAACACAATTTTCTTAAAAAAAATAGTGGAAATTCTGTTTCAGATTCGCTATAATAGTGAAAATGCCTAAGCGCGGTCACATACGATGCGGACCGCCGTGAGGCCTGAAAGGAGATTATAAACATCATGAGACACATGTTAAATCCTCTTGACTTTTCTCTTGAGGAGACGGAAAGTCTTTTAGAACTTGCCGCCGACATTGAGAAAGACCGTTTCCGATACGCACATGTATGCGACGGAAAGAAATTAGCTACTCTCTTCTATGAGCCAAGCACAAGAACCCGTTTAAGCTTTGAAGCTGCCATGTTAAATCTTGGAGGTTCCGTTCTCGGATTTTCCTCCGCTGATTCCAGTTCCGCTTCCAAGGGCGAAAGTGTTTCCGATACAATCCGTGTTATTTCCTGTTACGCAGATATCTGCGCGATGAGACATCCAAAGGAAGGCGCCGCTTATGTAGCCTCCACCAAATCTTCGATTCCTGTTATTAACGCCGGAGACGGCGGTCACCAGCATCCCACACAGACTTTAACCGATTTATATACGATCCGTTCTTTAAAGGGCAGACTCTCAAATATGACGGTCGGACTCTGCGGAGATCTGAAATTTGGCCGTACCGTTCACTCCCTGATCAACGCGCTGTCCCGCTATGAGGGAATCCGTTTTATCCTGATCTCCCCGCCGGAATTAAAGGTACCAGATTATATCAAAGAGAGTGTCCTTGATGCTAAAAATATCGAGTACCGTGAGACGACCAGTCTTGATGATGCGATGGAAGAACTGGATATCCTCTACATGACAAGAGTCCAGAAGGAGCGTTTCTTCAATGAAGAAGACTACATCCGCATGAAGGACTGCTACATTCTTGATAAGGATAAGATGAAGCTTGCGAAACCGGATATGTATGTGCTTCACCCGCTCCCGCGTGTCAATGAGATTTCCGTCGAAGTCGATGATGATCCGCGTGCCGCATACTTTAAACAGGTCCAGAACGGCGTATATGTCCGTATGGCTCTCATTATGACATTACTGGAGGTAGAAAAACCATGTTAAATATCAGCGGAATCCGGGAAGGTGTTGTCCTTGACCATATCCAGGCGGGCAAGAGCATGGATATCTATCGCTATCTGCGCCTCGGGGAGTTAGACTGCACAGTTGCGATCATCAAGAACGCAAAGAGCAACAAGATGGGAAGAAAAGATATCATCAAGATCGAGGGACCGTTAGACTCCATCGACCTTGATATCCTCGGCTATATCGACCACAACATCACCGTCAACATCATCCGCGACGACAAGATCGCTGAGAAGCGCACCCTGCATCTCCCGAAGATCTTAAAGAACGTGATCCACTGCAAGAACCCGCGCTGCATCACCTCCATCGAGCAGGAGCTGCCGCATATCTTCTATCTCGATGATAAGGATCATGAGGTATATCGCTGCAGATATTGTGATGAGAAGCACAGTTAATTCCGCTTCCGCAGGTTGCGAAGTGCTGTAAAACGCAGAAAAGAGAACCATCCCCGGCGCGATCCGCCGGGTTTTGGTTCTCTTTTTTTCTTTCTATCTTTCTTTTATTATAATCTCGCGATCACAGCATCCACATACTCTTCTGTAGATGCCTCACCATGGAGATCTCTTGTCAGGTGCTTTCCTTCTGCAAGGACCTCATCCACTGCTTTTCGGATGCGGGATGCTGTCTCATTTTCACCAAGATACTCAAGCATCATGCATGCGGACCACAGGAACGCCGTCGGATTCGCAAGGTGCTTTCCGGCGATATCAGGAGCACTTCCGTGAACGGCTTCGAACATTGCATAGTCGGCACCAATGTTGCTGGACGGTACAAGACCGAGGCCGCCGATCAGGCCGCTGCAAAGGTCGGAGAGAATGTCGCCGTAGAGGTTCTGCATTACCATCACATCAAACTGGTTCGGGTTCATGACGAGCTGCATGCAGGTGTTGTCGATGATCTTGTCATCAACCTCGATCTCCGGGTAATCCTTTGCAACTTCACGGAAGATCGCGAGGAACATGCCGTCAGACATCTTGAGGATGTTTGCCTTGTGAACGCAGGTAACTTTCTTTCTGCCGTTCTTCTTCGCGTACTCGAAGGCGTCGCGGATGATGCGCTCAGATGCTTTCTTGGTAACGATCTTGATCGCGTGAACCGTGTTCTCATCGATCTGTTCTTCTTTTCCGACATACAGACCTTCGGTGTTCTCACGGAAGATCACGATATCTACGTTCTTAAACGGAGTTTTTACCGCATCATTAGACTTTACCGGGCGGATATTCGCGTAGAGGTCGTACTTGCCTCTAAGGGTAACGTTTAAGGAACGGAATCCCTTTCCGACCGGGGTCGTGATCGGGGACTTTAAGAGAACTTTTGTGCGCTCGAAGGAAGCATACGCCTCGTCCGGAATCAGGGCACCGTTTCTCTTCCACTCATCCTCGCCGACATTGTATATCTCATACTCAAGCGGCGCTTTTGCTGCCTCTAAGATCTTTAAGACATTGTCCACTAACTCCGGACCAATTCCATCGCCGCGAAATACTGTTACTGTGTGTTTCATGTTAAAACTCCTCCTGATTTTTAAATTCCCAGCAGACCTGCCGGTATTGTATGTGTCATATGGTATACCTGCTCTTCGGGGATCCCATGATCAAGCAGGTATTGCATATATTCTTCAATTGCAAGCTCCCAGTGCGGATTTTCTGTCTGACCGCCGTCTGTGTCGACCATGACATTTTTGTATCCGACTTCTTTGATGATCTCAAGGTTATCCGGCAGATTGCTCTTATATGTTCCGCCTCCCATGTTCTGGGCATAACAGCGCTCCAGGATCACACCGTAGTCCTTTACCATGCGGATCTGGTCTTCAACGCTCATGTCAACGACCCACCATTCCGGATGGGTGACTACGATCTTCTTCACCCCAAGGTTTCTGGCCGCTTCCACCACCGTGAAGGATTCCTCCGGCGAGATGTGCGCCGTGCCGAGAACCGCGTCATAGTCACAGACAAGCTCCAGGATCGTTTTCAGTTCCGGAACGATCCTCCCGTCTTTTACGACCTCCACGCACTGGCTCGTGTCCTGCTTCATCTTCTCCAGATGGTTCTTTGCCGACTGGGTCGGAAGCCAGACGACCTTTGCGCCCATGCGGAGTGCCACGTCAACGGCCTTCGGATTTATTCCGCCGACCGCCCGGTTCAGCGTGATCCCACCGAACATAGTGAAGTCGTTCGTCTTTCCATGTACGATCTCGTTGTGGCGGTTACAGAGATATGCCCGGTCCACCGTCGATCCCTGATGAGTCTTGATCACGATGGCCCGCGCGCCTACACGGATCGCGGCTTCCATCAGTTCAAAGTCATCATAGGCGCGAAGGCGCAGATCCGGATTTGTATGAACATGCATGTCGACAACGCCCTTCATAAGATCCATTTTCATCTGCTGTTGTACCCCTCTGATCATTTTTGCTGTTGCTTTCTTACAGGATTCATTTTATACTAAATTTGTTATTAAAAAAAGTCCTAAAATCATATACCCGGTATCGATATTTCCGATAGCTATTTTGAACATGATCCGGTACCCTACAGGCCGCGAAATGGAGATATCGCCTATTATTCCGATAATTTTCTTACCGACGAAACGACTGAAAGGAAAATTTATCATATGGACCTTAAGGAATTAAACTATGTTGTGACCGTTGCAAACGAGGGAAGCATCTCCCGCGCCGCGGAGAAACTTTTTATGAGCCAGTCCAGCTTAAGTCAGGCGATCCGCGTTCTGGAGCAGGATCTTGGAACCTCTGTCTTCATCCGCACCACCCGCGGTGTCCGGCCAACTGCCGCCGGGGATGCTTTTATTTCCCATGCAAAGCAGATCCTGCAGCAGTACCGCACTGCATGCAGTGAAGCTGCAGACATCGAAAATCTCAACGGCGGTACCGTAATCTTCGGGATCAGCACCTACCGCGGCACGTATCTTCTGCCGCCGGTCTTAAAGCGGTTCCGCGCCCTCTATCCGAAGGTCCATGTTGAGATCTGTGAGATGGACAGCATTGACCTCGAAGATCAGCTCTTAGAAGGTCTTCTTGACCTCGCCCTGATCGCCGCCCCGCCGGTCCGGATCAGACACGGCGTTTCGCCGTTCATGCGCGATGAGATCATGATCGTCACCACCGCAGATCATCCGGTCATGGACTTTGCCAGAACATGTGATTCCGCTCCGGAGCTTTCCTGGATCGATCTCAAAGCCACTGCTGCCTTCGAATATATTTTCGGACCGCCAAACACTGTACTCGGCCGTGTTGGCCGTCAGGCGCTGCGGGATGCCGGAATCGAGCCCATTGGGCAGGGCACCGATCTCTCCGCCTCCTTCGCCGCCGCTATGGCAAGAGAAGGTGCCGGTCTCGCCTTCACCTACCGTTCCTGCCGTGTCCCGGGAGATCATTTCCGCTATCTCCGGGTAGGAAAAGAAGGTATCTTTCTTGACCTCGCCCTGGCATGGCCCGCCGGAAAGTACCGCTCCAGAGCAGCGTCAGCACTGGCGGAACTGTTTCAGGAGATGGCACCGGAGCTGCTGCAAAGGTGATGGATGCCTGAACGAAATCTGTATCTTCCCGCGAGTGCGCAAAAAAACATCCCCGGCTTACATCAAACCGGGGATGTTTTTTATCTGATATTCTTTTTTAGAAACGGATCACGCCAACTACAGTTGCGAGGATCAGTACTGCGATACTCGCCGGCCATACAAGGCGGAGAGAATACCGGATATGTTCGCTGATGGAAACGTCCGCAAGTCCAAGACCAACGTAGACAGCTGCTACGGATGGGCTGATCGGAGTTGCCAAAGTAGCGGAAAGGAGGAAGGTTGCGGCTACAACCTCCGGTGTGACACCGAATGGCTCTACTACGCCGATGATGATCGGGAGAAGTGCGTAGTAGAAGGCGTCAGTACCGAGGATCATCATGAGCGGTACGGAGAAGATTGCCATGAACCAGTGCATATGCGGAGCGATCGCTGACGGAAGGGCATTTACGATCGTCTGCGCCATTGCCTCGACCATGCCGGAGTCCTTGATGACACCCATGAAGATACCAACTGCAAACAGAGTAACTGTCATAACCATCGCATTTGAACCGTACTCTTTGATCTTTTTGCTCTGCTCCTTGACACTTCGGAAGTTTACGATCAATGCGACTGAGTATGCAACCATAAAGATGGAGTATAACGGTACCGGAAGATCCATGAAGAGAAGGACAAGCATAGCGATCGTGAGGATCAGGTTAAACCAGTAGATACCATCGTATTTGACCTTCTTCTCTTCCATCTCCTCCTCAAGCTCAGCCTGAGTTTCTTTTCCCGCGCCATTCTTTTTCTCAATGGCTACAACCACGAACGCGATCGCAAAGGCAACGATGACAAGACAAACGACTCCCAGAATGATAAAGCTGTAGAGATCTCCTACCTCAATGCCGACAACACTTGCGGCACGCATGGTCGGTCCACCCCACGGGACGATATTCATAACACCGTACGCTCCGCACATTGTTCCGAGAAGTGCCTGCGGGCGGATTCCCATCTTCTTACAGATCGGAAGGAATGCCGGAACAACGATCAGGAAGGTTGTCGCGCCGGAACCGTCTAAATGTGCCACAAATGTTGTAAGCAGTGCTGCTAAAAGGATTGTTGTGACGTTCTTTCCTGCTCTCTTGATCAGGAATCCGATGATCGGATCAAAAGTCTAATATCCCACTTTTTTAAACCAAACAGACATTAGCATTATGATTTTTATCATTCTTTATAAGAATTGATCAGACTTCCTGCCAGAAGGACTTTCTTCTCCGCCTCTGTCACTCCGTTGAGATCCAGCTCAAGGTCGCGGACAGCGCCGTCTTTTCCGATTACCTTCGCAGTGAACTTTGTTGCTCCGTCTTCCACAGCCTTTCTGATTCCCGGAAGATACAGATATTCACCCGGCTCCAGGTTGATCTCCGCCTCTGGACATGTGAACGGCAGGATTCCCCAGTTCACGCAGTTGCTGCGGTATCTCTTTGTTGCGTACTCGATACAGATATTCGCAAGACCGCCGAGAACCTTCTGACAGCTTGCCGCGTACTCTCTCGCGGAACCGTCACCCGGTCTCTTTGCGTAGAGAACGGAACCGATTCCTGTGGTCTTCATAAGCTCGTCCACAGAAGTGTCCACACCTGCTGCCTTCAGAACCTGATAAAACTCACCGGCCTTTTCCTTATCGCCTGCGACTCTCGCCTTCTCAAACTCCTGTGCGGCTTTCGCACGGCCCACATACTGCGGATCTTTCCTGATCAGAGTGAACTCGGAGATCTTGTACGGGTTGGAGCGGTAGGACGCGGTCTCACCGGACGGGATCAGCTCATCGGTGGTCGTTACCTCATCGCGGATCACGCTGGCAACCTGAAGAAGAAGGTTATCTGTCAGAGCCGGCATTTTCGGCCAGTCTTTGATGGACGGACCATATACGATCTCTGTCTCCGGTTTTGCCTTTCCAAATCCATTATAAACGATATTGTCGTAAATGTGTTCGTTAAACTCATATTCCGGTGTGTTGTAAACTGCCGGGCAGTCCTCCGCGGATGTCAGATAACCGCCGTTGAACGCGGTAGCCGCGATGGACTTGGAATCCATAAGAGCTACGGAAGCGATCTGGCCGTTTGCCGGGTTGGAGCCTTCACGGTTCGGGAAGTTTCTCGTGCTGTGACGGATACAGAAATCATTGTTGCCCGGTGCGTCGGAAGCTCCGAAGCACGGTCCGCAGAACGCTGTCTTCACACGGACACCGTAATTCATCAGATCATTTAACACGCCGATCTTATTGAGTTCGTACATGATCGGCTGGGATGCCGGATAGATGTTGAACGGGAAGGTTCCGAGACCATGGTTCATCTTCTTTGCGATCTGGTCAACCGCATAGATGTTCTCGAAGGAACCAGCCGCACATCCCGCGATCGCTGCCTGATCTACCTTGATCTTTCCGTCATGGATCTTGGAGTGGAGATCAAGATGGATGTCCTTGTTGTTCTCAAAGACTCTCTCCGCCTCTTTCTCCGTGAGTGTCATATATTTCTCCGGATCTGCGATAACATCCGCCAGCGGATAAGCATTGCTCGGATGGAACGGAAGTGCGATCATCGGAACGATCGTGTCAAGATTGATCTCAACGATTCCATCGTACATTGCCGCATGGCCCGGTTTCATCTCCTTGAAATCATCCGGACGTTTGTGGATCTCGAAATAACGCTTTGTCTGCTCATCAGTCGCCCATATGGAGGAAAGACATGCGGACTCTGTGGTCATTGTATCGATTCCGTTACGGAAATCCATGGACATGCTGGAAACGCCAGGTCCGACGAACTCCAGGATCTTATTCTTAACAAAGTTATTTTTAAATACTTTTCCGATGATGCTTAATGCCACATCCATCGGTCCTACCCATGGCTTCGGCTTGCCGGTTAAGAACACACCGATCACGCCCGGATATTCGATCTCATAATATTTTCCAAGCATTGCCTTCGCAAGCTCCGGACCGCCCTCACCGATGGAGATGGATCCCTGGGTACCGTAACGGGTATGGGAGTCGGATACGATGGACATGCCGCCGGATTTTACGATCATCTCACGCATATACTGGTGGATGACTGCTTCGTGCGGCGGTACAAAGATTCCGCCGGATTTCTTGCAGGCGGACTCCGCATACTTATGTACATCCGTATTGATGGTACCACCAACTGCACACAGGCAGTTATGGCAGTTGGTAAATACACATGGCATCGGGAACTCTTTTAAGCCACTGGCATAAGCGGTCTGCAGGATGCCAACATAGGTATTGTCATAGACACCCATGGAATCGAACTTGATCTGCAGATGCTCCATATCACCAGAATGATTGTGTTTTTCCAGCACCTGATACGTCAGTGTCTGTTTTTTGCCTTCCTCCGCACTGCTGTCTGCCGCGTCAGCAGCTGCAACGATTTTTTCATTGTTTAAAATATAATGTTTGCCTTCATGTAAGGTTACCATTGTTTATCTCCTTCTTTTTATTCTGCAATTCGTCCCATATATAAAAGCTCTCCCTGTTCATTTCTTGAGAATTTTGAAAAGAATTCATCATATGCTATTCTGCTCTCTTCTGCGTAATTAGCGTGAGGCATGTGATCCACTATGCCAATCTTGACCATCGGTGTTCCTTTCGCATTTTCCCAGACATAGTATGTAATTGGATTACAATTATAAACACCAGGATCTTTGGAAAGATTATATTCTTCTATCAAAAACTTCAAAAAACTTGTTACCTCAGTATCTGTTTCCGGAAATGGCCAGATAACAGAAGTATCAAATAAATTATCTTCACTTCCAATTAACATGCAAAAAGGAACGTGACCGTCCTGGAAGTAATGTTTCTTGTGATAAGAAAAAGGACCCTTTCCACCTAGAAGACTGAAACCCGACCAGGGTGAAACTGCTGTAAACAGATCCGATGCCGCCAGAGCACAATAAGACGCCATATAACCACCAGAAGACTGACCACAGGCAAAAATTCTTGTGTTATCAACTCTATGTCTGCCTTTAATATCTTCTATCATAGTGCGCACAAACTTTTCACTGTCAATTTGCTTACCTTCATAATTTCCATTCCACACACGAACACTTCGAAGACCATCTTGCCTGATCTGATAAAAATCAGCTGTAGGGAACACTGCAATAAAATTTCGCTCTTCTGCCACAGTACTCATATCTGTGATGTCAAAAAAGGTTTCTCCATTTCCTCCCCTTCCATGAAATGCCACCACCAATGGAACTTCATCATTCCCAGATGCCACCGCATCAGGAACATATTCATACCATTCTCTGGTAATTCCATCTACCTCTATTGTATGGTAAGTTGCACCGTTCTGCATTGGATTCCTGTAATAACGAAGCAGCTTATTTCCATATCCGCGATGTCTTCTTGCCGCGCCAATATACTGCCAGACATACTCCAATTTCTCAATATTCCAAAAATCAATTCGTTGGTTTCTG
>ENA-UEQP01001938-UEQP01001938.1-human-gut-metagenome-genome-assembly--contig:-NODE-1938-length-17113-cov-8.805236_pt1 | contig 17113 bp, 10 predicted proteins | sample MGYA00242951_ERZ507951 | MGnify/ENA primary metagenome ERZ507951 (study PRJEB26167, sample SAMN06115539) | human gut metagenome | host: Homo sapiens | place: China:Shanxi | collected 2015-11-18...
CCCGTATTTCATTTTATAATTCGGTAAGTAACCCTGTAAATGATGTTTATATCGGACGATATATAACTTCGGAAAATCCATCGTTATTCCATTTATATGGCCGTGAAGGATTCTGCTTTTCAAGTTCCGAGGGAGACGTAGTTCTCTATGACAATGCCAATTATGGTTCGATGATACAATTCTTAAATGTTGATGTTATCGGTTATTTTTATTCACCATCTGACAGTCGTTTCAAAAAAAACATACAACCGCTAAACAACACACTCTCGGGATTACTCCGACTCTCGGGAATCAGTTATCAGTTGAACAAGGAAACTCCTGCCGGAACAAACAACATAAAAATAAACAAAAAAGAAAATGCCCGTACCCATTTCGGATTCTTGGCACAAGAGGTAAAAGAGGTTTATCCAGAATTAGTGCGTACCGATTCAGCAGGATACATGTATGTCGACTATATAGGCATGATTCCACTGATTGTTAACTCCTTAAATGAAATACAGGCAAAAGTCGACTCGCAAGAAACTGTCATCACCGAATTGCAAAAAGATCTGGCAGCCTTGCGGGACGGAACACCCATAGGCGGCGCACTCCGCAAGTCCGAGCGACGCAATACCGCAGTCGAGTCGGAAAGTGCTATTGTTCCCGCCCTCTATCAGAACAATCCCAATCCGTTCAGTGCAACCACCGTCATACGTTTTGCCCTACCCTACGAGACACAACAGGCCGATCTATATATCTACAATCTGCAAGGCGAGCAGATACGCCGCATGGAAATCGCCGACCGAGGTGAAGGAAAAGTAACCTTGCAAGGCTCGGAGCTCTCGGCAGGAATGTACATCTACTCCCTCGTGGCCGATGGGAAAGAGATAGACAGTAAACGTATGATATTGACCAAATAGAGGCAACACTCATGAAACCGATAATATCACGATTGAGGCATACGGTCGTCGCCCTGTTGTTTGCCCTCTCCATCTCGGCAGCCAATGCGCAAATCAGCTATACGGCGACATTCGACCAACACCTTTTGACAACCGACACGGTTAGTGAAAATGGCGACTCTTACCTTCGACTCAGATATCCCGACTTGTGGACACAGTCCGCAGCCGGTACGCCCGAGCTGCCTGTACACTATTTGCGATTTTCCGTTCCTTGCGATGCTACCGATTTCACGGTTTCCGTTACGGGAGAGACCACAACTGCGACTCGGTATACGCTACCGGTTTATCCGACCCAGCCGCCTATTCCCTCCGACAGGAATACAAGCGAGCAACTGTTCGTTTCCCCCGACAGCACGGTATATAGCAACAACCGATATTGGCCGGCTGTTCCGGTACAAGTGGTAGACGAAGGATTTCTCGACGGTGACAACCACATCGTCACCGTTGCTGTATGGCCGATAAGTTACGCTCCGACCGATGGTGAAATCCTCTTTCGTAATTCCGTGACCGTTCGTCTCGATTATTCGGTGAAAAACGCAGGTTCCGAAAACCCATCGCGCCTTCGGGCGATATCCCGCAGAGCAACCGGCAGAAATAACGTTCGATGGGGAAGAGAGGAGGCGAAACGGATAGTCGTCAACCCCGCTCAGGTCGATGGGTTCGCCCCTGCGACAGCGACCCGTTCAGCCTCGTCCCGGACAGTTACTACTTTACCCGACTTCGAATATACCGTTGTGACAAATCGGGAATTAGCTCCGGCTTTCGATCGCCTCATCGGGTGGAAACGGCAAAAAGGATACTCGGCAGGAGTAGTTTGTATCGAGGATATCTTAGCGTGTCCCGATTTTCAAGGGGGCGATTTGGTCTCTAACATCGACGATGATGCCGGTAAACTGCGAGCCTATCTGAAATATACCTACGACTCCGGCTCTCTCCGCTACGCCTTGTTAGCGGGCGATTATACCGTATTGCCCATTCGATATGGAACGGGAAGACGGAGCATAACAATAAAGGATTCACAAAATCAAGATTCTAGTATTTATGTTGATTGGCCTATTCCTTCTGATTTGTATTTTAGTGATTTTAATGGAAATTGGAATGTCGATGGAGATTCTTTGTATGGGGAATTTGAAAGTAGTGAAATGTATACTATGGACTATGCTCCGGAGATTTTTGTGGGTAGATTGTTATGCACCAATCGGCAGGAGATTGCAAACTATACCGAAAAACTGATACGGTATGAGCGCAACCCCGGCAATGGCGATTACAGTTATCTGCAAAAGGCTTTTTATCATCAATGTGATGAATTACAAGGTATACATGAAGCGGATTCTGTATCTTCTAATTTTAGCCCGATTTTCCCGCAATATACTATTTTTGAAGAAAAACCTTCATATAATACGGAAAATCCTACATTTCCGAGCGGTTCGGAAGTAATAACGGAAATGAATGAGAGATACGGTTTTTTCAGTTGGCATGGACACGGTAATCCCGGCGGTATCGGTACAAAGTCTCATAAAAACCATGAATATCCTTATTGGGGGATTCTTGCAGTACAAGGGGTAACTTGTCATCATGTTTTTGAAGAAAGCAATGGATTAAATAATTTAACGAATCAAGACTATCCGGCCATAGCCTACTCAACAGCCTGCGATGTGACACCATTCGACATATATGAACAATATAATGTAACATATAACATAGGCAGTTCCTTTACGGTAGCCGGCTTATATGGAGGTCCTGCCTTTTTGGGTAATACTCGAAGCGGTTGGATTGGTTCCTCTGTAAGATTAGAAAAAAAATTCGTAGAACAAATAAAAGAAGGTAATAATCAAATAGGTGTAGCGGAGGCTTTTTCAAAAGTAAGTTTTGCGTATAACAAATATTCACGTTGGTGTAGTTTGACCCACAGTTTAATCGGCTGTCCCGAATTCGAGATGTGGACCGATATCCCTTCGGTATATGATGATATCTCGGTTGCACGTTCGAACAGTTCGATTACAGTGGCCGGTAACGGACTGAACGGCAGTAAGGTGGCAATAACCTCTGGAATAAACGGATTACCCGAAATAAAAACTGTGACGGGAGCAAGCGTAACCTTCAACGAAGTCTCTCCCAACAGTGTAGTGACGGTTTACAAGCACAATGCCATACCATACATTGCCCCGCTATACCTGCAAAACGACACGCTACGTTCTTCACAATATTTACACGTGAACAACGTCCACATCGGCCAAGCGGTAGATACGAACCGGACGGAGGGAGACGTTGTTTTAAAATCGGGAACTCTCACGTTGGAATCCGGTGGAGATGTATGGATAGACGAAGGGGTAATCATAGAGAACGGTGCGACATTGATAATCGAGTGTAAAGGAAATGTAACAATCTCCGGTGGAACAGTGGAGCGCGGTGGCTCGTTGCGAATCGATGCCGGGGGAGAGATAATGATACAAAAAGGCTTCGAAGCAAAAATTGGGGCAAATGTAGAATTTAAATAATATAGGGAGGAACCGAAATATGAAAAGACTATTATTGTTGATTGCCGTGTCGATAGTATGGAGCGGTAGCGTCTTGCAAGCACAGGAATACGAGTATGTCCCTTTGGTACGGGAGGGAATAGAGTGGGGGTATAAAAATGGTGAGATTTATCGGTTCATTGGCGAGGAAATTATAAATGGTAAAGTATATAAGCAACTGGGGAATAGTAGCCGTGATTATCCGGATAGTTATAAAATTGCAGGTTATGCCCGGGAAGAGAATAAGGTTGTTTATCGCTTGTACTCGAAAGATGCCGAAGAAGTTCCCATTTATGATTTTAATGTAAAACAAGTAGGCGACATTATGCAGGCATGGCATACAGAACCGGGGTATTTCGGCATGAAAGTAGAAAGCCTCGATTCTATTTTAGTAAACGGGAAATACAGGAAAATGATAAAACTGGAAAACCAAAGAGGAGAATGTATCGAGGGAATCGGAAGTACCGAAACCGGATATAACATTTTGTATCCGTTCTATCAAATCACTTCGGAGTTTGACGAAAAGACCAAGAATAAACTCGAATACGTAAAAAATACTGCCACCGGTAAAAACGAATGGCAAAGACCGAATGATAATTTAGATGATAAATATGAATATGTCCCTTTGGTTCGTGAAGGGGTGGAATGGGGATACACCGGCGATCTGGGCGACTACCGCTGTCAGATAAAAGGCGACACGATAATCGATGGAACGACATATAAAAAATTTTATAGGTACACGACCTGCGGATTGCAAAAGAATACCCCCTGCTACGTGGTAGTAAGGGAAAATGACAAAAAAGTGTACTATCGGGAAATAACCGGCGATAACCGTGAAGAACGATTAATCTATGACTTTTCTCTTGAAAAAGGAGATATGTCTATCTTATATAGCCGTTCGGCTTTGGATTATATGCAGATAGATGTCCGTTATGTAGATACAATACAAGTGGGTTCGACCTATCGTAAAAGGTTAGAATATCTTATTCATGACGTAATAGAAGGGATCGGCGGTTTGAAAAATGATTGGCTGGTCGCCGCCTTCACCATAGCGCCATGTGTTCCAGATTGCAATGTCTGGATATATTTGTCCTATGTGAAAAATCTTGTCACCGGCGAATATGAGTACGGGAACAAGGGGGCTTGTGGCGACACCTATGCATATGACCCTTACGTGAAAGATTGCAATTTCGGATTTTATCACCACGACCCGGAGGACCGTTACATCTGGGACATCGACGTATTTGCACATTACTACATAACAGGAGAAAAAGCTGTAAACGGAAAAATCTATAAACAGTTCGTCGAATCGAAAAGTTGCGACTACGCTTCCGGCACGGAGATCGCTCTCATTCGCGAAGAGGACAAAAAAGTCTACCTCTTGGACGGAGAAAAAGAGTGGCTATGGTATGACTTCACTTTGGAGAAAGGCGATACAATTACCATTGAATCCGCATCGCCCCTTAACCCGTCGGGCGAGAAACTAAAAATACCGGTCGTGAATACCGACACATTTGAGATAGGCGGTAAATTACGCAAACGCATATATTTGAGAGGATATGATACATGGATAGAGGGATTGGGAACGGAAAACCGTCTTCCCCTGCACTCGTTCGAGCCAAGTTGCGGAATGGACTGCGGCGATAAGCTATACTACCAACGAATTGGCGACAAAATCTCTTACTTGGATAACTATTTTATACATGACTTGTTGGAGCCTTGCACGTCGTCGGTCTTAGATACACAAATCGAAGCCTTGCGTATCGCCCGTACCCCCGATGCCCTGATTGTGACCTTGCCGGGCACAGGCTATCGATTGGCCGAGCTCACCGAGATGACCGGCCGATTGGCGTGGTGTGCCTACTTGGACAGCGAAGCGGAAGGAGTAACGATTCCCACCGCCCCCCTATCGCCCGGAGCGTATATCGTCACCCTATCGAACGACCGGGGCGAACGCATTGTACAGAAAGTGATGATACAGTAAACTGAATAAAAAGCATTGAAGGGATTCGGCAAGAAATCAAAGGAGATTAGCGATAAAGTTTAGCGATGAATTTCTTGTCCGACAACCACATTTCAGACTCTTCGGTAAGGGGTTGAAAGCACTGTTTAATAGATTCTTAATAAAATCTAACCCCTCCGGCACTACGTACCACCTCCCCTATATTTTGCGTTGCAAAACACAGGGGAGGAGTGTGTGAAAGCTCTACAATACCGCAGGGTATAGATGAGGGAGTTAAAGGGCATTCTCCTTTTGAGATGAAAGAATAGATTTTACACTTCTCCCCCACAGCACCACGAGGTGTTGCACATAAATCGAAGCAGGAGCAAAAAGCAAAGACAATTCAATAGAAAGGCATTAACCTCCTCCTCTGCGCACGTATGTACGATAGGGCAGATATCCGAAGAGCAGAGGGGTTAAAAACAGTGGAGCGATGTTGTCAAAAGATTTTTTCGGACACTCCGCCTATATTTCCTTACTGAGACACCGAGGGAGAAGAGGCTCAAACCTATCACTACCGCTGCCGGTATTTTCTAACCCCTCCGGCACTACGTGCCACCTCCCCTATATTTTGCGTTGCAAAACACAGAGGAGGAGTGTGTGAATGCCCTACAATACCACAAGGTATAGGTGAAGGAGTTAAGGGGTATTCTCCATTTGGGGTAGAAAGATAGATTTTACACTTCTTCCCCACAGCATCACGAGATGTTGCACCAAAATCGAAGCAGGAGCAAAGACAATTCAATAAAAAGGCATTAACCTCCTCCTCTGCGCACGTATGTGCGATAGGGGAGGTGGCACACAGTGACGGAGGGGTTAAAAAACAGAAGATGATAGTGTCAAAAGATTTCTACACTCCTCCCCTGCCGTACCCCGCAGTATTACGGGGTGTCGTAAAGCAATATAAGAGTATCCTCTCTCGAAATCATGCAAAAAAAATACCGCCCGATATGAACGTATATCAGGCGGCATTCTATATTCAAATAGATCGAATTCTATTTCAAAGCGTCGGCAAGAGCAGCATTAGTTTTATGAACGGCAGCAGCACTCTTGGCAAAAGCCTCTTTCTCGGCAGCGTTCAATTTCAACTCAACCACTTTTTCGATACCGTTTTTACCCAATACACAAGGTACGCCTATGCAGAGGTCTTTCTCCCCGTACTCGCCTTCCAGCAAAGCACTGCAAGGAACCATGCGTTTCTGGTCGCCCAATACGGCCTCTACCACCGAAGCAGCAGCAGCACCCGGAGCATACCATGCCGACGTTCCCAGCAATCCGGTCAATGTAGCGCCACCCACCATCGTGTCAGCAGCAACTTTTTGCAAAGCCTCTTCGCTCAGGAATTCGGTAACGGGAATACCCTTGTAAGTAGCGAAACGAGTAACAGGAATCATAGTCGTGTCACCGTGACCACCGATTACAAAACCTTCTACCTCCGACAGATTGGCATTCAACGCTTGGCTCAGATAATATTTGAAACGAGAGCTGTCCAAAGCGCCACCCATACCGATAATGCGGTTTTTGGGAAGACCCGATACTTTATGAATCAAATAAGTCATCGTATCCATCGGGTTACTTACACACAAGATAACAGCATTGGGAGAATATTTCAAAACATTCTCTACGACCGACTTCACGATGCCGGCATTCACTCCGATCAACTCCTCGCGAGTCATACCCGGTTTACGGGGAATACCCGAAGTGATAACAACCATATCCGAATTGGCGGTAGCCTCATAGTTGTTGGTCACACCTTTGATACGCGATGCGAAACCTGCCGTTACAGCAGCCTGCATCATATCCATAGCCTTGCCTTCCGATACACCTTCTTTAATATCGAGCAAAACGACTTCGTCTGCAATTTCTCTGAATGCTAACACGTTTGCACAAGTAGCGCCAACGTTTCCAGCTCCGATAACCGATACTTTTGACATAATTGTTTGATTTTAAAATTAATATATGATAATACCTTTCTTGTTCTCTATGTTTCGCAAATTTACAACTATTTCCATATTATGGAAAAATTTCCTCAATTAAAATTGTATAAACTTTGCATATTCTTTTAAGCAAAATTTAAAAACAGCTATACATCTAATAGCCAACAAATTAACAAATCCACATAGATTATTCTTGCAAATCGCCCTTACCTTCGCGCAATACCACAGGCTCGTCTCCCGTACAATCGACCGTAGTCGACGGTATCGTACCGCCCTCGCCTCCGTCGATAATCAAATCGGCGACCGACTCATAACGTTCAGCTATCAACTCCGGGTCCGTCCCATATTCAGGCTCCTCATCGTCGACAGACACCGACGTCGTCAATAACGGATTGCCCAACGCCTCGACCAACGCCAACGTAATGGCATGGTCGGGAATACGCACCCCCACCGTCTTGCGGTTTTTATAAATCTTAGGCAGGGACGAGCTCGTAGGCAATATAAAAGTGAAAGCCCCCGGCAAATTACGTTTCAACAGCTTGAAATACAAATTATTCAGTTTGGCATATTCACTCACCCAACTCAATTCCCGACAAATAATCGACAGATTGACTTTTTGAGGATTGATTCCTTTAATCCGGCAAATCCGCTCCACGGCTCGCACGTTCAAAGCATCGCAACCCAACGCATAAATCGTATCGGTAGGATAAATCACAATACCCCCTTCGCGCAACACCTCCACCGCTTTTCCTATCTCCGTGGCGCTGGGATTCTCCTCGTATATTTTCAATCGCCTCATCGCACAAGTTTAAGTGTCGCTAAGATAACGAACTTTTCATATTTCAACAATATTTAAAGAAGAATATAATAAAACAAAAAGAGAGCATGATAAAAAATCATTGCCCCCTTTTGTACATGCAATGAGACATTAGTTGGTTATTATTAAGCATATTCCCCCTCTCCCAGCCGTGTCCCGTATTACAGGGCGTCGCACATAAAATCGAAACAGGAGGCAAAAAGCAAAGACAATTCAATAGAACGGGATTAACCTCCTGTCCAAAGGGCGGAGAGGTTAAAAAAACGAAGAGAGATAATGTCAAAAGATTTTTTCGGACACTCCGCCTATTTCCTTACTGAGACACCGGGGGAGAGGAGGCTCAACCCTGTCACTACCGCTGCCGGTATTTTCCAACCCCTCCGGCACTACGTACCACCTCCCCTATATTTTGCGTTGCAAAACACAGGGGAGGAGTGTATGAAAGCTCTACAATACCGCAGGGTATAGGTGAAGGAATTAAGGGGCATTCTCCATTTGGGGTAGAAAGATAGATTTTACACTTCTCCCCAGCCATGCCCCGTAGCATTACGGGAGTCTTTATGTAAACAATAGGGTAAGACACCGAAAGCACTACGGTTCAGTTCCTGAGGAAAGAAGGAGAAAATGCTGTCATAGGATCGTTAGTAGAGTTTAATACATTCGTCATAAAGGCATTAACACTTCTCCCCTGTGTTGCGGAGCAATATAGGGGAGACACCTCAGAAACTGTTGTTTCTGAGGAGAGGGGTTGAATAAAAACGGGAAAAAGGGATTCCGTCTTTATCGGGCATGAAGCCCGATTCATCACTGCACCAACCGAAGCGTATAATTCAATCCGCTCTGCGGCTTCTCAAATTTATCGTTCAACAAAGTAAGACTTGTACCCTCTTTTGACACAAGGAAATTAAAAACAGTACCATCGTCGGCAACCAGTTGCCACACTACGGCATCCTTGTCATCGGCCGAACCGCGTTGAGTGAACCGCCTACCGGTATAAGTCACGGTCTCGTCCTTCCCGTTTTCAGCCTCCAAATAAGTCATCGCAAGCACGAATGTCCCGTCCCCGCTATACTCGCGATTACGCACCGTCAGAGTGTAACGTATACCCGGAGTATCGGCTGCCGGCAGTACCCCCTCATAAGTCCGCTCCTGCCAATCGCCCAACGACGAGTCGGCAGCTGCACTATCTTCCCGATATATGACCTCACCCCGCTGTTCGATCGTCCACAAACCATTTATGAAACGCACATTCTTCGTATCGTCGTCCTCCACATTCCAAGCAAAACCGCCCGAAGGCAACGTCCGCCGCTCCAAAATCTCATTCGGTTGCCCGTCGGAGAAAAACAATTCCACTTGGGACGAATCGGGAGAAAAGACGATATATACCGAACGGTTATCCCCTCGAACCGACTCCGTGCGGATACCCTTCTCGAACACCCGTATACAATCCTGCAACACCTCACTCCACACATATCCGGCAGAGCCTATGCAACCATACTCGTCTCGGTCGCCACCGAGTAACGCTCTTTGCGGATAAGACACCATTTTCAAAGCCCCCATTCCCTTTTCATACCTTCCCCGGTAAGTAATCTCGGCCGTATCGCCCAGCAGCAATCCGTCGACCCCGCTTTTATCGGTATCGACCGTACTGAACGACAACGTGTCATTGTCGTCGGTGACAATAGTAACCGTATTCATGGTAGCATCGCATACAATTCCCCGAGCTTCACCGTAATCCGACTTGGACGAACAACCGCACAATACCCCCACGATTGCAAAAGACAATAATAATGTTCTCATATCTTCAAAATTTAATTTTCTTTATTCGATTTCCTACCTCAAAACCCGACAAAGGAAAAATAGAAACAAGACAGCCCCATTCCTATTTCTCACATCGAGTCATATCCTATATTCGAAAAATCAAATATACACAAATATCTTCCATTCCATACAAACCGGGACATTAAAATCCCCATCTATCCAAAAAGAACAGCTCCCTGCCCGTTTTAGTTTAATAGATGTTCAAGCTCCCACCACCCCAAAAGATATATATTGAAGAGTTAAGATATTCGTTAAAAGTATTTCCCCTCCTCCTCTGCCGTGTCCCGTAGCCTTACGGGGTGTTTTGCTATGCAAAATATAAGGGAGGTGGCACGAAGTGACGGAGGGGTTAAGATATTAGTTAATTGATTTCAAGAAGCAATATTGAATACCTTTAATCTTTCTTCCCTATGTTGCGAAGCAATATAAGAAAACTACCGAAGAAACAAAGGGGAGAGTATATAAAAGAAGAAGCCCCACTAATTATCGACTGATCCATTTTCTACCACCGCAACAAACCAGTTCCTCTTACAAAAAAAGCCACTGCAAAAAACTTGCAACGGCTTTTTTGCGGAGTAAGGGGGATTCGAACCCCCGATACGCTTTTGACGTATACACGCTTTCCAGGCGTGCCTCTTCAACCACTCGAGCATCACTCCCTCGGGTCGATCCCGTAAAAACGGTGGCAAATATAATACATTTTTCGGGTTCGACGAAAGTTTTTACAAAAATAGTATCTCATTTTTACGACAGCCGCCCGAATTACCCCTTGATAATATTTACAGAAAGTACCTTATCGTCCACATGAACATACAATGTGTACACCCCCGGCATCAACCCCGACATAGGAACCAGCACAGAATACTCTCCCTCATCTTCTTCACGACTCGGTGTCCGTCTCAGACAAATTCCCGCACTACTGTGCAAAGTGAACCACACCGAAGCCGAACGAGTAAGTTTATATTTTATTGTCAAGTCACTCTCCACCGGATTGGGCAGATATTCCGCCTCGGTAAAAACATTCTCGATCGGTAGGATCTCCTCCTCAATCGATTCATCGTCGGCACTACGGTCACTCTCTCCGCTCAGATAATCGGGCGGATAGTAAAACGATACAGCCGAGAGTATCGTATCGGCCTGTGTACCATGCAGCGTGGAAGTCTCGCTCTCGAACACCGGATAACGATTCTGCGGCACAAACCAAGCATACGTATCCACACTCACCGACAAGCTGTCTTTGCATATCCTCACATATCGGCGGGCGGTATGTACCCGCAGGGCGTTTCCGAAAGTCTCTCCCGGTAACCTCAATTCACCTTCGGCATCGGCTGTGACAGTCGTCGTTCCCCCGACGAAAAGAGGAATACGCTGACCATACCGTCCTGCTCCTTCGAAACGACTCGTCAGAGAATCGCCATAAGCGAAAGGATAACGCAACAAAAGTTCGGGACGAGCATAATCGATATAGAAAGTCGCATTCTCATGTCCCACACACCACAGGCTATCACTTCCTTGTCGGTAATAATAACGGTTACGCCCCTCGCGACCACAAAGAATATCCATATGGGAACTGTCCGGAATAAAATATTCCACGGGAAGTTCCTCCGAAAGGATTTGCATTCCTCGGAAATCCCACCGGCATTTCGTTCCGGCCCTGCCCGGTTCTTGGTACTCGACCAGCATTTTGACGAATGCCTCCCCGGCTTCCAGCCGGTTGCTGTCGGCTGTCAATTCTATTGCCGACAAAACTTGTACAGCTGCAATACCAGCTGTACATAATAAAACACGTATATTCATAACATTTCTCTTTATCCGTTTCATCGTTCTATTCATTCCGATAATGGTACTTATACAATGTCGTAGTCTTCTCCCCCTCTTTCACACGCACCAATCGCCCCACATTATCATACTCATAATAAGTCGTATGCCCCCGAGGATCGGTCGAAGAGGTAATTCCCACCAGCGGCTCATACGTATAAACGGTTACCTGTGCCGACGGCAGTTCCGTACGCAATCGGGCCAGCAACATTCCGTCTGGAATTTCAGCCACAGCGAAAGCCTCGGCATCCCCTATGATACTCTCTACTTGCTCCCAAGAGGCATTCTTGATTTCCGCCACCGGGTATTGATAACTATATCCCCACAAATAAATGGTAGTTAAATCATCGCTCGTTATACACAATGGATTTCCATGAGAATCGTATCTACTGTATTTCGACTTCAAATAAAATGGATTGCTCTCAAACGATATCATAAACTCACTCGGCTTAAACACTTTCGGATAAAATTGCTTATAACTTAACTTTTGAGTGGACAACAATACATTCTCGAATTTTTTCTTGTATTCCTGCCGTTCTATGATAGGAGAGACTATGTTATTTTTTATCATTCCCTTATATGGGTCTTCATTTTTATAAGCATCGGAAAAGGCATATTCATTCTTTATCTCCAACATTTCACCATCACTGGTCGTTTGAACAATACTAATCGGCTTTAAATAAATAGAATCATATGCATAACTTTCATTCTTTACAAAATTACCGTTATCTGTCCACAACGAGTCTATCGTTTCCGATAAAACGGGAGTAGAGGTATCTATCAAATATCGATCTTGAAGGAAAAACGGAAAACTCCTCGAATGTTCAAAACGTCCATAAATAAGATCCAAACGCTCGAATAAATCAGGAGTCAGAATTAAATCGTCTAAATCGGTTGTACTTAAAGAACCTATACGGACAAAAGACGGTGGATAAAACGTTGTTTTTGTTACGCTTAAATTTCTCAATTTGGTGCGACTTAATAATTCATATTCATTTCTTATTATCCTTTCTGACACCCAATTTCCTATTTCGTCCCGTCTTTGAACCAACGTCTCTATCAAATTCCCCGATTTCCATCTTCTCCATGTATGCAACCGGGGAAAAGTCAAATCATTATTAGGCCGAGACCTAGTATACAAGTTTCGGTGTTCTTCAAATCGATATACATTCCTACCGATATTTTGTTCGTTCGTACCGATATATTCTATAACTTCGGGATATCTGATTTGGTTTCCTGTTCCCAAAGTTAAAGCTCCGTTCATATCAGATGAATAGAATCTCTTTCTAAATGAAAATTCGTGATAGCGAATAAACCCTTGATTTTCTGTCCTCATTTGAAAAAGAATGCCATCTGCCTCATGAATATAATTTTCTGCACTATCGGGCATCAATTCCAATACACCCGGAGAGTATTCATAACTTCTGCTAGTTTTATTTCCTTTTCCATCATCATTGATAATTCGATGAATCCGTAATCCTCCTCCCGGTTTATTATCTTCCCCATAACGATTCAACTGATATTCAAATTCCGAAAATCCACCGGTAGGATAAACTATTTTTTCTAAAATGTATGCTTGGGCAAAATATTCAGAAGGAGTTCTATCGCAGGACCCGATGGCATAATTATATAACAGACCTTTTTCCAACACACCCCATGCTCCATTTTTTACTTGGTTCCGTTTAAATGTCAAATAAAAATTAGGAACCAAAGACGTATTGTCGTTACAACCATTATAATATCCCCAATAATCCAATGCATTGGTATGTTCCACTTGGGGAAATCGTACATCATTATATTCAAACAAATATCGAGAATCGCACACTCGTTGAGAATCTAAAAACTCAACAGAATTTAATGCATTCCACCGCCCCGATTCGTCAAAAGCGGTTGTGTTGAAACGAACACTTCTTAATAACTCGTTTCTATTATCGAAAATATCTATACTCGAAACTCGCTCTCCTCCATCTATCGAATTAAATACAATTTTCCCCAATGGAAAAATAATCTCCGATATTGTTTTTATATTATACAATAACTCTCTATATCCGTTATATACCAAACATTCTATACTAGACCCAGCATAACTATCTCCAAAATAAGTATGCGTTCCCTGCACATCTTCTATAATCTCATCTCCCTGACGACCATCTTTTATTTCCACAAAATGATTGGGAACCCAAATTTTATACGTAAAACTCCCATTTCGCGATGCATCTCTGTATTTAAAAACAATACTATCTTTTCCGTGGCTCGGCTTTATTCCGGTCAAAAGCCAACTCGACTCGAAATTGCTACCCGTATATTCCACAGCCTTCGATTGCCCGTCTAAGGATTTACCAAATCTATATTGAACTCCTTTATCGTCATAAATATCGATCTTTTGAATAAGATGACCGGCCCACTCGGGTTCTATTTTTAACGAATTATGCGGAAATTTAATTACTTCGTCAAATCTGCCCACAACAAATTTCCCGACGTTATCATTAAACCGATAGGAAAAAATATCATATTCCGAGTCAAGTACCGTATTCACCAACTGCCCGCAAGCCAATCGTTGTAATATTTTGAAATCCTCTTCATCTGTTTCTGTAAGATAGCCCGCCTCCAAAGAATCTACATTAAACATAGGAACCCGCTTGTCTGGTTTCCCCATAATTGTTCGTGACACCAATCCTCCCACATCTATAATCCACCCCGTAGCGACATTCGACAACTGAGTTTCATAAAATTTCACACCTGCATGATGGTATCGCAATGTTATCGGCACCTCTATTCCCTCCATCTTTACAGTATACAATGGTATGGATATATCAGCAATTCCTGTATTATAATTAACCGGATAATCTCCATAAATATGAAATGCGGCAGCCCTCGGAGATGGAGGAATAATGGGTCTATCCTCCGGCAAACTTTGTTGATTTTGGCCGATTATACAGAAAAATGGGAATACGACTAGCACAATTATAATCCTAATATTTTTCATATTCAATTATACTAAATTGTGATTATACACTTCTACATGTTATCCTTTAATATCAGGCTTCCGCAAAGACGCTTCGCCCTCGGTGATCGATCCTTGTTCCTCTATTATTCGCTTTCGCAGTTTTCCTTTTTAGGCCTGTAATAACACGACATTTCTCTTTTCCTATAATCATCTTCTTGCTTTGAAACTGGTTTTCATCTGATTTTTTAATTGTAAGGGGTGTCTAATTTTACTGTTCAGATAGTTTTCTAATATTGTATGCCCATATTTAAATCAATAGATATAGTTTTTGGTCATAAATGAACGAAATTTACCAAAACGTCCGTTGTTGTCCTTTATTACAAAATAAGGCAATCGTCCGAATGTGGAATTCATATCGTTTGAACTTTCAGGAATATAATCTATACTATATTTGACAAGTCAAATGGAAGCAATCTTTTTATTTTTCAAAACGTAATTATACTTTATTGTTAGTATGAGTTATTTAGCTTTAACGTCATTATCGAGAAACATAATGGGAAAGATTGTCTCGACAGTTTCTCCTCGATGAGTTGCCGGGATAAATTTATATTGGCATATTATCTTGGCTACTTTTAATGCTTCCTCATCGATTACTGTGTCTCCCGAACTTTTTCTGATACCGATTAGTTTTGCAATACCATGTTTATCGATTAAGACATCAACTACTACTGGTATTTTCCCTTGCATAGGAGCCCTCTTTACTCGTTTAAAATTCGATGTTATAATTTGCCTTAAAGAATCGTTACCTAAAATAAATTGGGGCTCGGTCTCAACTTCGTATAATTGATATATTTCGTTTGTTGACGGTCGTGATATTTTAAAATACTTTTTTGCTAAGTTTTCTATATCTGCAATGTTTTCGCTTGGAGTAGTTTTGTATGTTCTCATTTTACAAAAAGAGCTGTCTTTATAAAAACTAACTTGCCAGACAGATGGATCATATTCCTTCATATTTGGGATATCTTGCCTTTTTTGTTTAACAAAATTATTCCCTGAATAAAAGATAGGAATCTTGTCTCCAAAAGCTTTGATAGAGTGTCCCATATATATTGTTCGTCCTACGAAATCGAAAGTCTCATATTTATAAGACTTACTATTGTTGCTAAATATCAATAAGGTGTAATATAGTGAATCTGTTGTAGAAATTAGTATTATTTCGTCCTTCCTTTTTTGGGCTTGGATATGTTCGGAGTCATTAAGATATATGGAGATTAATTCTTTTGTAAAATCTGTCAGTACGATATCTCTATTTCCTGAACAGGAAATAAACCAAGTAATGAATATGAAACTAATTATCTTTCTCATACTTTCAAAAATAGATTAAATAAAAAGGTAATTCTTATTTTTTTGAGGGGATTAAGTGTCTTATATATCATTTATTAGAAGAGAAAATATATTCCCATGGGATAGGTCCTATAATTTTGTTTTTATCATACATTATTAAACGCCCCTTTTGTGGCTGATATACATAGTGTTCAACTCTATATCCTTTGGAATTAGAGATAAGTGCTGCCGCATATTTATCACCATGATTGTCTTTTTTTCTAAACCCCGATGGATATGAATTGTTTGGATGATTGTGAACGATCGATGTTACAGTCGCTCCATTCATACTTAATCTTTTTGCTTGTTTACTTACTTTAATGGAGTGTTCTTGATGGTTAGTCATAACAAGGGAACCATTGTTTTGTGTATTTATTAACCCAAATTCAATTTTTGTATTATTAGCAAAGAACTTGAATAAATTTGCTCCGTCTGATTCATTATTAATAGAAAAACTTGTTTCCTGATTGAAAAACCATGCTTTTTTTGAATCGGTTATGACTCCATATTCGAAATTGATGGAATTATACTTCTTGTTCCCGTCTTCATCGACCGAGAAAGTCCGTTGATAATCACCGTTACTATCTTTTGCCACCATATAAAAGGCATCTTGGGTCTTGTTCTCGATACGATTTATAATTCTGCCATCGTAATCTATTTCCCAAATATCCCTCCCGTCCGGGTCTACATAATTCACCGGATTGTTATTACAATAGGCATAGGGCGAGATGGAGTAATATTTCTCGCAGAGAGGATCCATCGTCATAAATCGGCAGAGGGCGGGATAATACATACGAGCATCGAAGTCGTAACTGTCATAGCCGTGCAGCTCTATAAACTCCTTTCCTCCGTATTTATACGGCTGTTCTTCGGGCTGGTAATGGGCTTCATAAGGAAGACCGAAAGGATAGTATTGCATACGTTGGTAGGTGAC
>ENA-UEQP01001961-UEQP01001961.1-human-gut-metagenome-genome-assembly--contig:-NODE-1961-length-16946-cov-14.374177_pt1 | contig 16946 bp, 9 predicted proteins | sample MGYA00242951_ERZ507951 | MGnify/ENA primary metagenome ERZ507951 (study PRJEB26167, sample SAMN06115539) | human gut metagenome | host: Homo sapiens | place: China:Shanxi | collected 2015-11-18...
AACTAGAACCTGAATCTAGCGCGTCTGCCAGTTCCGCCACATCCGCTTATTTTGTTTGGCCGCCTCACCGGCGACGAATATTATTATAACCAAGTATTCCCCTTTTGTCAACACTTTTTGAAAGTTTTTTTATTATTTTATGCCTTTTTAGTTTCGTCAAAATACAGTTCGTTTCATCGTCATTTATTTCCCATATCTTACAAAGTTTTTCCTGTTTTTGTTTCCCGAACTCCCCTTTTTCATCCGAAATTCCTCTTTCCAAAAGAAAAACACAAAATTTCCTTTGTGATTTTTTCAAAAAAGAGTAGCGGTATTTTTCTTTTTCCCGTAAAAGGTTGACTTTTTATAAGGCTGCGGAACGGTCAATCCCGTTCCCTACAGCATTTTTTCAGCATGTGGCTAATGATACAGTGCCCTATCGTGCTTTTCATCCGCGGATGGATTTCAAAGTTTTATTTTACAACTTCACAAGTATCTCCCCCGCACCGGAATCCGATTGCCCTTCTCCCCTATCTCCCAACCGCGCGTACCGTTCATCTTCATCCGCTCCCCCACCAAAACAAAAGGCATGTGCCCCCTTATCTCTATCATAAGGTGGGCACATGCCGTTACATTATCATGATTTTATCACGCCAAAGTCATCAGGCAATGCAGCCATCGGCAAAGCTGTTGCGCTTGGCTTTCTCTTTCTGCTGGTTGCGCTTGGCGATGATTTCTTTGCTCAGGCCAATACGGTTGGTCTTGAAGTGGAAGAACGGGCGTTCCGGTACGGTGAAAATCTCCACCGGACGCATGTAACGTTCCGGCAGGCAGGCATTGATCTTATCGCGCACATCGTCCAAGGTGTAGCCATCTTTGAGCTGGACGTACAGGTACGGCAGGAAGCAGCCCTCGTGCTCATCATCCGGCACGATAACAAAGAACTCGTCCTTGATGCCCTTGATGTCGGCATCGGCCACGATGTTCTCCAGCGGCTGCACCATCAGGTCGCCGCCGCCAAAGCGCGGGGATGCACCGCGGGTCATCGTGTAAAGCACACCGTCCTCGGACATATAGCCAATATCGCCGGTGTGCAGCCAGGTCTTGCCGTCTGCGTGGACCTGCAGTGCCTTGGCGGTTGCTTCGGGGCGGTCATAGCCCAGCATCACGCCGGGGCCCGTGATGCAGATCTCACCGGGGGTATTGTAGGTCAGCTCTTCCTGGGTGCCGGGCTTGAAGATGCTGATGACGCTGTGGATCATCGGCACACCAACGTTGCCGTCACGCACCGGGAACGGAGCCATGGGCAGAGTGGCGTTGGAGCCGGCCTCGCTGCTGCCGTAGCCGGCAGTAAAGCGCAGGTTGCAGTTATGCTGCTTGAGGAACTCCTCAACATTGCGCAGCTGCTTGTTGTTGAATGCCTCGCAGCCGGCGCCGATGGCCAGCATGTGGGACATATCATAGTCAGCCGGAAGACGCTTGCTGCGGCGGATAACCTCCACAAACATGGGGATCAGGGGCCAGTTGTTGGGGCGGTAGCGCATCATTTCCAGGTCAACATCGTACACATCCACAAACGGATCCAGAATGAGCAGCATACCGCCGGCCAGGGGCAGCAGCATCATGGAAACCACAACAGCGATCAGAGCCGGGGGCAGGATGGTCAGCAGCCAAGTGGGGCGGAATTTATCCGAAGAGCCATAAAAGTTCATCTGGGTCAGCACGCCGATGATGCTGTGTGCAGAATGGATGACCTGCTTGGAAGGGCCGGTGGAACCGCTGGTGTAGGCGCGCAGCAGCGGGCGGTCAATGTTGACAGGAGCGGGCACAAAGCCGCGAAAACGCTGGCCCATGTTACAGAAATCAGCCCACATCATGGTATCAGAGCCACGGGCGGGAACATCCGGATACAGGGCATCCAGGGAATGCTGCAGGTAAACCGGCATAGCGGCGCGGTCGCCGCTTTCCAGAGCGGGAACGATAACATAGGTATTCACGTTGGTCTGCTCACGGTAAGCTTCGATTTCGGCCTTGGAGAAGAAGTCGTGAACAAAAATCACCTTGGCATTGGCTTTCTGAACAGCTTCAATGTTTTCTTCCAGGGTGTTGTCACGGCACAGCAGCGAAGCGCCGATGCGCTCGGCTGCCAGCAGCAGATAAATGAATTCCGGCACAGAACGCAGGAACACGGGGATCTGGTCCCCCTGCTTGACGCCAAGCACCTGCAGAGCGCGGGCGGTGGCATCCACCTTACGGAACACGGTACCCCAGGTGATATCCACGCCATAGTAGTGCATGGCAATCACGTTAGGGTCTGCAGCGCGCACGGAGAGGTACTGCTCCACGGTGCAGGCCGGAACCTGGATACCGCGCAGAACATCTGGATAGAACTTCATCCAGGGGCGGTCAATGCTGGGCTTGCCAGTCAACATCGCGTTTTCATTCATTGCAATTTCCTCCAAATGTCTTTCCCTTATAGTTGCAGGGAATTAAATTATCCAAATCAAATCACGCCAAACCTTTATGGCGCTTTCCCCTGCTGTGCACATCGTTGCACAGCGTCGCCGAACCATAATGCTATAATTATCTTCGGTGCTGAACATAGTATACCATTCCTGTTTACGGAAAGCACGAGAATCCCATGGCACAAATTTCCAGAAATTGATTCCGCGTGATTCACTTTTTTCACATGAATTTTCACGCTTTTGGCATGGAGTTTTCTTGCAATTTCATTTTCCTCGGTGCAACAAAAGCCCCAGCTACCGCAGCAGCCAGGGCTTTATGTTTATGCGTATGTATGTTGTATTTTTAGATTTTGTTCATCCAGCTCTCTTGCAGTTCTTCCATTTCATCACTTTTGGCGCGGGTAATCAGATGGATTCCCTGCAGGACATGATGGATGTGCTCCGCAATGGCGTTGCGCTCTTTTGTCACGTTCTGGTCATCCAAATTCCAGACCTGATCAAAATATTCACTCAGGCGGTCTTCCATCACACTGTTGTTGACCATTGCAATCCGGTTGATGGGGCAGTTGTTATCCAGCCGAAGATACGATGCAGCGCCAGAAAGAAACATATTGGGGTCCGCCACATACTGGAAATCGTTCACAATGCGGCCGCTGATCAAGCGGAATTCAAGTTTTTCACGCTGCTTGCAAAGCTGCAGCACATGGCTGATGCACCGGCTGCGCTGATCCGGGGTAAGGTTGACCTTGTAACTGAAAAAGTCCAGCTCGCCGGAAACCGCCATGGAGGAAAATGCAGCTTCATAAATCAGGATGCGGATGTTTGTTTCCTCCACCACACCTTTGGCAAGGTTGTGTACGCCACGCAGCTCCGCAGGGGTAGCACCCAAAAAATCTTTCAGCTCGGCCTCGTGGGCGGTCAGGATCTCTTCAAACAAGTCATCCGGCAGCAGAAGCTCATTCAGGTGGCCGAACATCCACCGCAGATTGGAGGCCAGCAGCGTGTGCATATAGTCGTACTGGCTGATCAGCTGGCGCATGCTGGTATCGCGGAAAAGCTGGTCATCCCGCACGCAGAGCTTGGAGAAGTTATCATACAGGCTTTCGCAGTTCTGCGGGTCCTCGGTGGCGGTAACGGCGGCGCAGCGGCTGTGGCTGACCAGCAGGCCGGTAATGGCAAAATCGCCCTTGACCACAAACACCGCGCGCCCGGCAGCCGCGGTGCTGCCAAACAGCTTGAAATGAATATGGCTGAAGTTGGTCAGCACGTTGATAATGAGCGCGGCATCATAGATGGGGTCCCATTTTTCGCGGCTGATATCGATCATCAGCTTGAAATAGACGTTATCATAGCTGCGCTGGTCCACCAGCTGGCCGTTTTGCAGGTTGGCAACTTTCAGGCGGTATTCGCGCGCCATTTCCATCAGGTCCATCACAGCCACAATGTCCAGCTGGCTGACGCGGCGCAGCACGGGGTGCGCCATTTTGGTCAGGTATTGCAGCATGTTCAGCTCGGCCCAAAAGTCCGTATAGGGGCCAATGCGCGCCTCGCCGCTGTCCAGCTCCTCTTGCAAATAATCATATTCAGCAATCAGGTTATCATAAATGGCGGCTTTCAGGTCACTGGGGATGCTAACGCTGTATTCCCGCAGCAGCAGGTTACGGCCATCATCGGTGGCTTCATCCACCACGCAGGCACTGATACCCTCCATCACGCGCTTTTCAGTCTTTTTGGCAGGCAGCATGCGGCCGCTGACCCATTTGCTGATATAGGAAACATCGTATTGCAGGCGCTTGGCCAGGGTATAGTTCTTGACCTCCGCAACTTCCAGCAAATGCTCCAGCAGAATGCTGAATCTATTTTTATCTTCCATTGCACCAAATCCTCTTCACCCATTTAGTTTGCACTTTTCTTTTATTCTATTATACAAGTTCCATATTTCGATTGCAAATTCAAATGATAACAGGTAAGGAGGAAACGAAGAAAATATATTAAAATCTTTCACAATTCACGGCCGCATTCTTTGGCATTCATGCCAGTTTGTTGTTTTTTTGTTGTTTGAACTGACAAAGTTTGTTTGTTCTGCTTGTGATATCCTCCAAAAATTATACTTCGCGCGCCATATTTGCCAAATTTAGCCGCAGCTTTTTAGTAGGTTTTGCCCTTGCACCGGCCTGATGTGTTCGCCATGTTTTTGTGTGTTGCCTTTATTATGCGGGTAAGGTAAATTGCGATTTTTTAATCGTGTACTATTTCTAGCTTTCGGCAGGGTGGGGTCCCCCGCCCTACTGGCCTGGCAAATATTTCACCGAACCTATGCCCACAAATACAAAAATGCCGCAGCAGACTATTACATCTGCTGCGGCATTTTTATTTAGAGGTTAATGGGCTGGTTACAGCTCATTGTTCGGCTGTGGGATTACTGCAGAACGCCGGTGTTCTTATCAAAGTGATAAGTACGGCCGTCGATGACTGCATCGCCCTTAGCCATGGTGCCATAGATCGGGTCGAAATAGTAACGCTTGTCAGCGCTCCAGCCCTTGATCATGTGGCCCTGTGCATCGTAACGGACCCACTTGCCGGTACCATCGGCGCGGTCAGCCCACTGGCCAGCTTCGGATTCCTGATAGACATCCTTGCTGGTGGCTTTCTTGCCCTGGTCAACGGCATCCAGCCAGTACCAAGCGTCGGAAGCCGGGTCATAGATTTCCTTGCCGCGGCCATCCAGGCCCTGGCGAACGCCCTTTTCGTACCAGAAGTCAGCGCCTTTGATGGTCAGCCACTGGCCGTCCAGAGCGATACCGGTGTACTCGTCAAATGCGCAAGGTACACCGTCAATATCGCCTGCGCCCTTAGCCATAGCGCCGGTGATCAGGTCAAAGTAGTAGGTGCCCTTATCGGTCGTCTGCCAGCCCTTGACCATGTGGCCGTTCTCATCGTAACGGACCCACTTGCCGGTGCCATCGGGCTTATCAGCCCACTGGCCGGCGGCGGATTCCTGGTAAACGTCCTTGCTGACGGTCATTGCGCCGCCCTGGACAGCATCCAGCCAGTACCAAGCGTCGGAATCGGGATCATAGATCTCTTTGCCGCGGCCGGTGGTACCCTGCTTCACGCCCTTTTCGTACCAGTACTTCTTGCCGTTTTCTTCAACCCAGCCGTTCTTCTCGCCGTACTTGGCGGTGTAGTCCTTGCCGTTGAAGGTGACAGCAGCGGTGGTAACGCCGCTGGTCTGCTTTACAGTTGCATCCACGAACTGTGCACTTGCGCAGTTCTTATCGGTGCAGGTAAAGACAGCCATTGCGGTAATGGTGGTCTTTTCAGCGGCACCATGAACGGTGCGCTCCTCGGCTTCGAGAGCCTGAGTTTCTTCGCCGCCGTTGTTGGTATTATCACTAGTGTTGTCACCCTCACTGGGAGTGGTGGGTTCCACAAACTCTGCCGTGATAATGACATCATTCTTGTCCATATTGAATGTTCCAACGCCATCGCTTACATTCAAAGTGGTGTGTAGGTTGCCAGAATCCAGCTTCGGATTCTCTTTCAGCACATAATTTGCCTTGTCCTCATCCGGCTTAAAAGTAACAGTAACGCTCGTACCTTCTTTAATTTCACCGGTCGGGTTAACAGTAGCAGTACCATTGGTTACATTGCAAGTTACGGTATGAGTAGTCTTTGCAAATACGGCCTTAACAACAACATCATAGTCCGGCATGTAGAAGCTATACTTGCCATCGTTCGGTGTCAGTGGCTTTGCGGTAGAAGGATCACCCTTCTTTTCGTAACACACAGAGCTTTCTTCCAGCTTATAGTTTTCGCCATTTGCCGTAAAGGTAACCTCAACCGGATCACCCATAGCTGCAGTTTTTACGCTGAGGTTTGCGGCACCGTTGGTCACGTCAGAAGTAATGCTATAAGTCTTATCCGGCATAGCTTCAAACTTAGCATCAACGGTAACATCAGCAGCAGGCATCTTGAAGGTAGCTTTGCCATCGGTCAGGGTCAGCTTTTGGGTCTTGGTTTCGTCACCGCTCTTATAGCTGTAAGTCAGGCCGCCCTCTTCGAGCTGATAGCCCTCTTTAATGTTAGCAACAGTAACGGTAATTTCGGTATCCTGCGCAGCCTTGTCCGGATTTACGGTAACAGTAGCGACTTCACCTTCAACAGGATCCACCTTAACTGTGTACTCTTTAACCTGTTCAAACTCTGCGCTGACAGTTGCATCGCCAGCGGGCATTGCAAAGGTGTAAGTGTTGGCCTTTTCTGTGTCAGGAGTTGCTTTCAGGGTCTGATTGTCGCCGTAAGTAACCACCACACCGTCAGCCGTCAGGGTATAGCCATCCTTCGGGGTAGCCACAACGGTAACGCTGGTGCCCTCAGCAACCTTATCCAGGTCAGCTTCGGGGCTGGTGATCTTCAACGTATCCTTGTTAGCATCGGCCACCTTGACCGCATAGGTCTTAGCGGCTTTGGTAACACTGATGGTCACATCGCCGTCCGGCATGGTGAAGGTGTAAACCGTCTTAGCCTTTTCGGTGGTAGCCTGGGCTGCGGCTTCGTCCTGCGCTGCTTCCTGAACTTCATTCAGAGCAACTTCGGTATCGCCGCTCTTTGCGGTAACGGTAACGATATCGGTGCCAGTCTTTTCTACGGTCAGGGTAACGGTATCGTCCTTGATGTAGGTGTTGCTGGTGGTGCCCAGGGTCAGGGTAACGCCTTCAACTGCATCGGGCAGGGTTACAGTGTGAGGTACGCTCTCGGTTGCGGTATGGCAATCAGAGCACAGGTACACATTGCCGCCAACGGACTTGGTTTCCAGCTCGTCCAGCTTCCAGGTATGGCCCTTGGGCAGTGCGCCGTCAGTGTACTTCTTTTCACCCTTGGTCAGGCCGTACTTTTTGGTGCGGTCCTGGGTGTAAGCGGGGGTATCGCACCATGCTTCAACGGTAACATTGGTGGTTTCGCCGCTGCTCAGGTCGCTGACCATGTCGGACATCGGCATGGTTTCAACCAGGTTAGCGCACCACATGAACTCTTCGTTCTTGTTCTTCTCGTCAGAGCTGCCCATGTTCTGGTTGTAACTCGGGTTGTAGTTCCAGGACTCGGTCTTGTAGCTCTTACGGTTTGCATAAGAAGTGCCGGAGGCATCGGTCTTAACAACCGGCTTGCCATCGGAACCCAGCTCGTCCAGGCTCTTATAGGTGTTGGACAGGTTGGTGCCGACAGAAACGACCAGCTGATCCTTGGTGGTGTTGATGCCGGTGATCACAGTCTGGCCCTGCTGGGTGGTGGTAGCAAAGCTGTAGCTGTCACGCAGGGTCAGGCCAGCCAGAGGATGGTTCTTGAAGGTGCCCAGATACTTCACACTGCTGGTATCCTGGGCGCTGTCCATGATAACCATGCTCATGCCGGGAAAGTGGGTATCGGGAACCATGTTGCCGTCCTTATCCTTGGTCAGCTTAATGCCGCCATAGACGGTGTTGTATTCCTTCACTTCTTCCACTGCGCCGGTGGTCGGGTCCATACGGTAGATGGCGTTGTTGACGTTGAAGTACAGCTTGCCATCATACAGTGCGGTAGAGTGTACCAGTGCGGGGTAGATCCGCTTTGCAGCAGCGTCTGCCAGGCACTCGGTGTTCAGGTTGTTTTCAACCTTGGTATGCTTATCTGCTGCACTGGTATCGATCTTATAGATGGTGCCAGCTTCGGCCAGAACCTCGGCATTGCTGTCGTCATCATTGAAGTTGCTGCTGGTTTTCTTCAGATCGTTGTAGTACATCAGGATGATATCATACGGGTCATCCGTCTTGGTAAAGCTGCTCATGCTGAAGTTCATGCCGCCGGAGCTGCTGGAATCCTCTTTGCGGATATAGTAGTTCGCATTACGCGGACGTGCTTCCAGAGTATCGGGGCCCTGGTTCTGCATCTTCTTCATGAACTGCTGCATCTGGGAGTTGTTACCAGAGCTGCCGGAACCAGAGCTGCCGCTGTTGCCGTTCTCGGCCTGCTGGCGGCGCATGTTGTTATACAGGTTCTGGTTGGTCGTGGTATCAACGTAATAGAAGTAATTATTGTCGAAGTAGATGGGGCTGCAGATAGAGGTGAACCAGGTATCCTCGTAGCAGGTATCGGTGTAACGGGTCTCGTTCTTGTTCTCCGCCTTGGTGTAAGAGTAATGCGGCTTGCCGTTGTTCAACACAACATTGCCGTCATCATCCACATCGGGATTCTTGTTCTTGGTGTAGGTGTAGCCGTCGTACAGCGAGTCAATGTAATCATAGTACTTGCTGTAACGGCCTTCCAGACCGGAGGGAGAAACCAGGAAGTTGACATGGCGCAGGTCGCCTGCGTTCTCAACGCGGGTCTGGGCCATGCACTCGGTGTTCACGTCGTCATAGCAGACGTCAACATAGTACCAGTTCTTGTTGGGTTCGCCGGTGGTCATCGTAGCAGAGTTGCTGTCGCCCTGCAGCTTGTTGACCTTGACTGCGTTGAAGTAGTGGACGTTGTTGAACATGCCGCCGCCGAACGCATTACCGGCAACACTGGTATCAGAAGTATTGCAGTAATACAGGATCTGGGCAAAGTCAACAACAGCGTTATCGCCTACTTCATCGGGGGTCTTCCAGCTGCCGTCATCATTCTTATAGATGCTCTTGTTGTCAGGCAAATTCTGGACCATGTAGTTAAATGCAGCTGCATAGCCCAGGCAGATGCAGCCATACTCAACGCCCTTAGCGCCGATCTCGCCGCCCAGCAGGGCACCGAAAGCAGTCGTCTGGATGGGGTCGTTGTTGCCGCCGCCGGTGATATCGCCCATGGAGCCCATATCGAATTCTGCAACCTGGGAGATCCAGTCGTGCAGGATCAGCAGCTTGGTGACATAGTCAGCGCTGTCACCCAGCTTGGCAACCTGTGCCAAGCCTGCATCACGGATGGCTTTCAGAGCTTCGCCATAGTTCATGACGTAAGACATGAACGCCTGCGGCAGCATGTTCAGCATGAATGCCATGGTGGTCGGCGGGACATCATCGTTCGGATCAATGCTGCACAATATCTTGATTGCGCCCATGGTGCCGGTGATGCTGCCATCCTCGCCCTGCTTCTGAACGCCCTTGGAGGTCCAGAACGGGGCAACCACGCCGAAGTACTCTGCTTCGTCCTGGTTGAACTGCGACAGCTGGAAGTAGTAGTAGTTCATCTGCGCAGTGGAGACATCGTAAGTATTGGTGACCTGGTTGTTCTGGTCGTCCACATACACGGCAGTCTTCTGGCTGTCGTACAGCAGCAGGCTGTTCTTGCCCTTGTTGTCGCCGCTCTGATAGGTGAAGTTCACCTTGCTTGCGTCAACCGGGTTGTTCTGCATATCGTACCAGTTGCCGTCCTTCATTGCGGACACCAGGGTAACGCCGGTGCCGCCGGAGGTGGTATCCAGGGTCGGGGTGCCGCCCACGTTGATGTAGACGGAATTGTCATTCTGGTCTACCACAACGCTGACCGGCATGGTCATTGCCGGCTGGGTTTTGATTTCTTCGCCGCAGACAGCGCACTTGAAGGTGACGCTGGTGCATTCCCAGTCAATGGTAACGGGAGCGCCGGCAGAAATTTTGCCGGTTTCGCTGTCATAGAACAGCTGGGCGTTGCTGTAGTCATCGGCCAGCTTGCCCTCGACCTTCTTCATTTCCCAGTTGAAGGTAGCAACAAAGTTGCCATCTGCATCCTTGGGCACGGCATGGCTCTTGCAGGGCAGGGCGGCAATGTCGTCGGTGCGGGTGGTGGGTTCCTTGTATTCCTTCTTAACCGGGCTCTTGTCAGCGGGCACGCTGGCAGAGTAAACGGTCTTGCCGGCAACGCCGGGCTTTGCCTCGGTGGTATCCTTGGTTACGGTGCCTTCTACCTTCTGGTAGGCATCGTCCTTTTCACAGGTATACACAGCGGTGTAAGCCCAGCCGTCATCGGTCTTGGTCCAGTAACCATCGGGGGTTTCCTTCCAGGTATGGGTGTGGCCATCCTCCGGGTTGGTGTCATTCCAGTACCATTTCGGCTCGCCATAGGTATGGCCGTCCGCAGCGGCGCTGGCGGCAAAGGTATCGGAGTTTTCAGCAACGTAAGCCTGTGCGTAGCTGTCAGCCTGCTGCGCAATCACTTCATCATCGCTGTTGGTCATGGACTCCATCGCAGAGGTCATGCCGGAGCTGCCGGTAAAGGTAACGGCGGTCACAACGCCTGCGGCGTTCGTCTCATAGCCCAGGTCGGTAACGGCGCTGGACAGATGATACGTTTTGATGGTGGCAGCCATCACCGATGCCATCTCGTCCTTGTTCAGGCCATAGGCTTCGGTGTTGATCTTGCCGGCTGCGGCGTTGGCGTACATGGCATCGGCCAGTGCATTTTCCAACGCTGCAAGGCTCATGCCCGCCTTGCTCTGTGCAGTCGCTTCCAGCTTGGCATCGTCCTGCTCCAGTTCATGCACTTCGCCCTGGGCAGCCAGCGTTTGGGCTGTCTGCTTGATCAGGTCTGCGGTGCTGGTGAACTTGGGCAGGGACTGCACAGCGCTGGCCGCGCTTGCTGCGCTAGCTGCAACAGACTGCGCTACCGAAGAATCAATCTTGGTAGTTTCGGCTGCTGCGGGAAGCGCCACGCTTTGGGCAACCATGGCTGCTGCCAGCACGGATGCACCAAAACGCTGAAGGTTTTTCTTCATAGTTTTATCCTCCCTTAAGTGTTACTACTTTCCCCTTTTGTGTGAAAAGTGGTACGGCAGATGTGCGGCACTTTGCAGGTGTTGATTGCAAAACGCCTGGTTGTGCTCCCCTCGGTCTGGCGATCCCTTGCCGGGCTGCGGCCTGCTTTTGGGGCTTTTGGCCCCGGCACAGCGGCTGACAAAACGTTGTACCGGCTGCATGCCTTGGTCCCGCAAATGATAACCTTTCCGACACATCTAGGTATATACATTATATCACAGTTGCCAGAATTTGCATAGTTAATTAGAGCGGTTTCTATATAAATTTTGTCCTTGAATCAACTGAAACCTGTATTTCGCATATTATTTGCGCTGCGGTGCGGTGGCCCTTTGGCGGTACCTATTAACATTTTTGAATGGTTTATTCCTGATTTTATCAAATGATTAAACATTTACCCCGATAATGTTCTTTGCAATCTCTTAATCCAATCACCCGGTATTGTAATCGCGCATTTTTTGCCATTTCGGTTTGGCTTGTTGTTGAGAGATTTGGCAGAGATTGGAGGAAACTTGAAGGGAAAATTGGAGGTTGAGAGTTGCCCATTATAAATTGTACTGTAGAGAGCGTTCCTGACCGTTCCGAAAACTTAAGGCAATACCGCATAATTCTAAGTGCCGATACGGCGAGCGAGGTGCGGCAGCTGCTAAGCCAAAAGCGCAGATAATACTGGATGTCTTATCGAGCATTTTGGCAACGCAGATGCCGTGCCGCAGCTGCCGGAGCGGTGCTTAAGCCGCAAGGCGGGAATTGTGCGGTGTTGCCTTAGAGATAGATCACCCCTTGCCCCTTAACCGCGACCTGAAATACACCTTCCCAAGGTAGGGCGGTGTGAGTGCTCTCTCCTGCTCCACTTTTTCAAAGTTCCGAATGGTGTCCTCTCCCCTATCTACAATTCCTGATGTTTTCATGATGCCTTCCTTGGTCTTCCACACCAGGCCTTTGCCCCCTCCCCGTCCCATAAGTCGTACACAACAAAAAGGCCCCTGCCTTAACAGCAGGAGCCTTGAAAGCTATATCACAAGCCGAAAATTACTTCTCGATCTTGGAAACAACGCCGGAACCAACAGTGTGGCCGCCTTCGCGGATAGCGAAACGCATGCCTTCTTCCATGGCAACCGGGGTGATCAGCTCAACGTGCATATCAACGTTGTCGCCGGGCATGCACATCTCAGTGCCTTCGGGCAGGGTGATGATGCCGGTAACGTCGGTGGTACGGAAGTAGAACTGAGGACGATAGTTGTTGAAGAACGGGGTATGACGGCCGCCTTCTTCCTTCTTCAGGACGTAAACATGGCCATCGAAAGTGGTGTGGGGATGAACAGAGCCGGGAACAGCCAGAACCTGGCCACGCTCGATCTGGTCACGGTCAATACCACGCAGCAGAGCGCCGATGTTGTCGCCAGCCTGAGCGAACTCGAGGCTCTTGCGGAACATTTCCAGACCAGTGATGGTGGTGGTCAGCTTCTCTTCCTTCAGACCAACGATTTCCATCTGATCGCCGACATGAGCAGTACCACGCTCAACACGACCGGTAGCAACGGTGCCACGGCCGGAGATGGTCATAACGTCCTCAACGGGCATCAGGAACGGCTTATCAGCAGCACGGTCCGGGGTCGGGATGTAGCTGTCAACAGCGTCCATCAGCTCCCAAATGCACTTGTATTCCGGAGCATCGGGATCCTTGGAAGTGCTCTCCAGAGCCTTCAGAGCGGAACCACGGATGATCGGGGTGTTGTCGCCGTCGAAATCCTGGCTGTCCAGCAGTTCGCGAACTTCCATTTCGACCAGGTCGAGCAGCTCTTCGTCGTCAACCATATCGCACTTGTTCAGGAACACAACGATCTTGGGCACGCCAACCTGACGAGCCAGCAGGATGTGCTCACGGGTCTGCGGCATCGGGCCATCGGTTGCAGCAACAACCAGGATAGCGCCGTCCATCTGAGCAGCACCGGTGATCATGTTCTTGATGTAGTCAGCATGGCCCGGGCAGTCAACGTGGGCATAGTGACGCTTCGCGGTGTGGTACTCAACGTGAGCGGTGTTGATCGTGATACCACGAGCCTTCTCTTCAGGAGCCTTATCGATGCTGGAGTAATCCATGAAATCGGCGTCGCCCTTCAGAGCCAGAACCTTGGTGATAGCGGCAGTCAGAGTGGTCTTGCCGTGGTCAACGTGACCGATGGTACCGATGTTGACATGCTCCAAAGAGCGGTCAAATTTTTCCTTTTCAGCCATTGGAAGTATCCTCCTTTAATTCAAACAGATAAAATAGCCTGTTGTAAGGCTATCATACTAGATTTTTCAAGAAAAATCAAGTATTTTGCGCGAATTTGTGCAGAATCAGCCCTTATTGCGCTCGGTCATGATCTTATCTGCAACACTCTTGGGAACCTGCTGGTAATCAGCCGGCTCCATGGAGTACTGGCCACGGCCCTGGGTCTTGGAACGCAGGTCAGTAGCGTAACCGAACATCTCGGACAGAGGAACCATAGCGGTGACACGGGCAGTGCCATCGGTGGATTCCTGGTTCTGGATCGCGCCGCGGCGGCTGTTCAAGTCGCCAATGACGTTGCCCATATACTCGTCAGGAACAACAACGTCGACCTTCATGATGGGCTCCATAATGACGGGATCAGCCTTCTTCATAGCATCCTTGAATGCCATGGAGCCGGCGATGGAGAACGCCATTTCAGAGGAGTCAACTTCATGATAGGAGCCGTCCCACAGAGTGACCTTGACATCCACGACGGGATAGCCAGCCAGAATGCCGGACTTCATCGCGCCCTGGATACCGTTGTCAACAGCGGGGATGTATTCCTTCGGGATAGCGCCGCCAACAATACCGTTGACGAACTCATAACCCTTACCCGGGTTGGGCTCAATCTTGATCTTAACGTGACCATACTGGCCCTTACCACCGGACTGACGTGCGTACTTGGTTTCCTGGTTAGCATCCTTGCGGATGGTTTCACGGTAGGCAACCTGAGGTGCGCCAACGTTAGCTTCGACCTTAAACTCGCGGAGCAGACGGTCCACGATGATTTCCAGGTGGAGCTCGCCCATGCCGGCGATGATGGTCTGACCGGTTTCTTCATCGGTCCAGGTACGGAAAGTCGGGTCCTCTTCAGCCAGCTTAGACAGGGCAATACCCATCTTCTCGCTGCCAGCCTTGGTCTTGGGCTCGATGGCAACGCGGATAACCGGCTCGGGGAAGTTCATGGACTCGAGGATGATGGGATGCTTCTCATCGCACAGGGTATCACCAGTGGTGGTGTTCTTCAGACCAACAGCAGCGGCGATATCGCCAGCGTAGCAGATGTCGATATCCTTACGGTTGTTTGCATGCATCTGCAGGATACGGCCGATACGCTCGTCCTGATCCTTAACAGAGTTGTAAACAGTGGTGCCAGCCTCAACGGTACCAGAGTACACGCGGAAGAAGCACAGCTTACCGACATACGGGTCAGTCATAATCTTGAATGCCAGTGCAGAGAACGGCTGATCATCGGAAGAAGTGCGATCTTCTTCCTCGCCAGTCTCCGGGTTGGTGCCCTTGATGGCCGCAACGTCGGTCGGAGCGGGCATATAATCAACGATTGCATCCAACAGTTTCTGAACGCCACGGTTCTTGTAAGAAGAGCCGCAGACAACAGGAACGATCTCGTTGGAAATAGTAGCCTTACGCAGAGCAGCCTTGATTTCTCCCTTGGTCAGCTCTTCGCCTTCCAGGTACTTCATCATCAGCTCTTCGTCGGTCTCAGCAACAGCTTCGATCAGCTTGTCATGATATTCCTGAGCCTGTTCTTTCATGTCTTCAGGAATTTCCTCAACGCGCACATCATTGCCCATATCATCATAGTAGATATCGGCTTTCATGTCGATCAGATCGATGATGCCGCGGAAAGTGTCTTCCTGGCCGACAGGCAGCTGGATAGGCACACCGTTGGCATGCAGACGATCATGCATCATCTGTACGCAGCGGAAGAAGTCAGCACCCATGGTATCCATCTTGTTGACGTAAACCATGCGGGGAACCTTGTACTCGTCAGCCTGGCGCCAAACGGTTTCAGACTGAGGTTCAACGCCACCCTTTGCGGCCAGAACGGTAACAGAACCGTCCAGAACACGCAGAGAACGCTGAACTTCAACAGTAAAGTCAACGTGGCCCGGGGTGTCGATGATGTTGATACGATGACGGTTCTTTTTGAACAGAGCCGGATCGTGCTGGGTCTCGGTGTGGCTCCAGTAGCAGGTGGTTGCAGCGGAAGTGATGGTAATACCACGTTCCTGTTCCTGCTCCATCCAGTCCATCGTAGCAGCGCCGTCATGAACTTCGCCGATCTTATGGTTAATACCGGTGTAGTACAGAATGCGCTCGGTGGTGGTGGTCTTGCCTGCGTCGATGTGGGCCATGATACCGATATTTCGGGTCATTTGCAGGGATACGTCTCTCGGCGTTGCCATGGCTTAAACCTCCTCAGTAAGCAGATCAATAACGGTAATGCGCGAAAGCCTTGTTGGCTTCTGCCATCTTGTGGGTATCTTCGCGCTTCTTGACGGCGCCGCCAACGTTGTTGGTAGCGTCAATGATCTCGGCGGCCAGGCGAGCGGACATGGTCTTTTCACCACGGCTGCGGCTGTACAGAGTCAGCCAGCGCAGGCCGAGGGTCTCGCGGCGGGCGGGGCTGACCTCCAGGGGAACCTGGTAGGTGGAGCCGCCGACACGGCGGGCCTTAACTTCGAGGCTGGGCATGATGTTTTCCATGGCCTTCTCGAACATTTCGAGAGGATCGTTGCCGGTCTTCTCTTTGACAGTCTCAAAAGCTTCGTAAACGATCTTCTGAGCGACGCCCTTCTTGCCATCCAGCATGATGCTGTTGACCAGACGGGTGACGAGCTTGGAATTGTAAATAGGATCAGCCAGAACTTCGCGCTTTGCGATTTTACCTCTTCTGGGCATCTTTCTTCCCTCCTTCACATTAATGATATCATCGGTACTCGAAAGTTAAAGAAAACTCCCGTTATGCCACAAAAGGGTCAGCTGACCATTTTATGGCGAAAAGATGTTTCCTTACTTCTTGGCACCGGCCTTGGGACGCTTTGCGCCGTATTTGCTGCGAGCCTGGTTACGGTTTGCAACACCCTGAGTATCCAGAGTACCACGGATGATGTGGTAACGGACACCGGGCAGGTCCTTAACACGACCGCCACGGATCAGGACAACGCTGTGCTCCTGCAGGTTATGGCCGATACCAGGAATGTAGGAGGTGACCTCGATACCATTCGTCAGGCGGACACGGGCAACTTTACGCAGAGCAGAGTTGGGCTTTTTGGGGGTCATGGTACGGACAGCGGTGCAAACACCACGCTTCTGGGGGCTGTTCATAGTGGTGTACTGCTTCTTCTGGGAGTTGTAGCTCTTCTGAAGGGCAGGAGCAGTGCTCTTGGTTACCAAGACCTCACGGCCTTTGCGTACGAGCTGGTTAAAAGTAGGCATTTCTTTTCTCCTTTCTTGATTATTCCGCGCAGTTTTTGCGGGGGTTGCGCTTCCATTTTGGCCGCACTTGACCCCTTAACTCACGCATTTATAATAATAGCGGATAAACCACGCTCTGTCAAGAGTATTCACAAAAATATTTCAAATAATCGTGCAAGATGCTGATTTTCTGCACTGGGGGTTCTAAGGCAATACCGCACAATTCCCGCCTAACGGCTCAAGCACCGCTCCGGCGGCTGCGGCACGGCATCTGCGTTGCCA
>ENA-UEQP01001974-UEQP01001974.1-human-gut-metagenome-genome-assembly--contig:-NODE-1974-length-16840-cov-6.728688_pt1 | contig 16840 bp, 15 predicted proteins | sample MGYA00242951_ERZ507951 | MGnify/ENA primary metagenome ERZ507951 (study PRJEB26167, sample SAMN06115539) | human gut metagenome | host: Homo sapiens | place: China:Shanxi | collected 2015-11-18...
GTATATTTTACACGAATTTTCTTCCGGGAGCGCCTTTAACTGCAGGTTCTGGTGCCTTTATATTTATTCAACAGACAGGATTTGCGGAAATATGTTTCTCAATTATATTTTCTCCAGCTAACAGGAAGAAGGGGAACATTTCTTTCGGAAGAACAAATTTGCAACTTGCTCTGGCACTCACAACCCATAGTGAATTGCGTAAACTGAAAAATTTTACTTCACGTACCTGAAACCAACGCCAGAGCTAACTTGTAAATTTTTCTGGAGAAAGAGAATGTCCCCCTTCTTCCGTCGCATCGAAAAAACTTATATTTAAAATAATCCCCGTAAATCCGTCCCTTCTGCCAAATTCCAAAGACTCCCAGACCATGCCGTTAACCAGCCATTTCATTGTCTATAAAAAATTCCGCATTGAGATTCAAGCAAAATTCAATCTTTCCATGGTACCGTAGAAAGAAAGGAAAATTATTCCTACAATACCTATTGACATGATAGGAATTAAGGGGTATGATAAACGAAAGTCAAGGGAGGCGGAAACATGAAGCGAAAATCATTTTCAATGGTAAAGAAAATAGCGGTACTGTCCATGGCGGCAATTCTGTTGATTGGATGTACCGGATGCGGAAGCAAAAAAAGTCATGTACGGACAATCACCAACGTCTCCTACGATCCGACAAGAGAATTTTATGAAGCATATAATCCGCTGTTTGAGAAATATTATAAGGAAAAAACGGGAAAAGAAGTGGATATTATTCAATCCCACGGAGGTTCCGGTGCACAGGCACGCTCTGTTGTGGAAGGATGCAATGCTGATGTTGTTACACTGGCACTGGAGCATGATATCACACTGATCGAGCAGACCGGACTGATTGAAAAAGGCTGGGAACAGGAATTTGCCGATGACAGTTCCCCATACACTTCGACGATTGTTTTCCTCGTCCGGAAAGGCAATCCGAAACAGATCAAAGACTGGGACGATCTGGTGAACAAAAAGGTTGAGATCATCACCCCGGACCCGAAGAGCAGTGGTGGTGCCTGCTGGAACTTTTTAGCGGCACTTTCCTATATAAAGGAGCAGACCGATGATGAGAAGGAACAGAAAGCATTTCTGCAGAAACTTTACTCGCAGGTTTCCGTCATGGATTCAGGAGCGCGCGGTTCCACAACCACGTTTGTGGAAAACCAGAAAGGGGATGTGCTGATCGCGTGGGAAAATGAGGCAATTACCACGATGAAAAGTTATCCGGATGAATATGAGATGATTACGCCGAGTGTCAGTATTCTGGCACAGCCGAGTGTGGCGATTGTGGATGACAATGCGGATGCCAACGGCACGCAGGAAGTCAGCAGGGAATATTTGAATTATCTGTACACCGATGATGCGCAGCGGCTGGCGGCAGAGTATGGTTACCGTCCGAGCAATGAATCAATTCTGAAGGAATTTTCCGACCGTTTTGACCTGAATGTGAAATTATATACGATCAAAGATTACGGCGGCTGGAAAGAAGCATATAAGAACTATTTTGACGATGGAGCAATGTTTGATGAAATCTACGGCAACGAATAAGACAAAAAAAGTACGTGTGATACCGGGGTATCACCTCACATTGGGAATTACAGTGACAATGCTTTCCCTGATTGTGCTGATCCCGCTGGCATCTGTGATGGTTTCCGCATTAAAACTGCGTCCGGCAGAGTTCTGGTCCCTGATCACGAAGTCGACCGTGCGGCATGCATTTGCGACCAGCATCGGATGTTCGTTTATTGCGGCACTTATAAACAGTGTGTTCGGTGTGATCATTGCCTGGGTGCTTGTAAGATATGAGTTTCCGGGAAAACGTATCCTCGATGGCTGTATTGAGCTTCCGTTTGCACTGCCGACTTCGGTAGCAGGTATCACACTTTCTAAAATGTATTCCGAAAACGGAATCCTCGGGGCTCCGCTTGCAAAACTTGGCATCAAAGTATCCTACACACATCTGGGACTGGTCATTGCACTGGTGTTTGTCGGAATTCCGTTTGTCATCCGTGCCGTGCAGCCGGTGCTTGAAAAACTCGACGGACAGTATGAGGAAGCGGCATTTATGCTTGGAGCCAACCGGTTTCAGACCTTCCGCAGAGTGCTTCTGCCGGAGATGATGCCCCCGGTTTTAACCGGATTTGGGCTTGCCTTTGCCAGAGGGATTGGTGAGTACGGAAGTGTCATTTACATATCCGGAAACAGTGCAAGGGAACATACGCAGGTGATCTCCTATGTGATCATGCAGAAGCTTGGGTATATTGATTATGCGAGTGCCACGGCAATCGCGCTGGTAATGTTGATTTTATCGTTTGTTTTACTGCTTGCTGTGAATATCGTACAGATGAAACAGGCAGCCAGAACCAACAATGTGTAAGTACAACGGGAAACCAGCCAGTTTGTTTTAAGAAAGGAAGTTCGTTTTTATGGAACAAAAGAAAAGTACGAAATACATCTTAATAGCCATCAGCGTTCTTTTCATATTTGTTATGCTGATTCTTCCCCTGTTTTCGATTCTCTTCAGTGCATTGAAAGAAGGATTTGCTTTTTACATACAGGCGGTCACAACCGAATATGTGCGTTCGGCTCTTTTGGTTACATTGCTTGCAACTGTGATCGCGGTAGTTGTCAATACGTTTTTCGGAATCATGGCGGCATGGCTTCTGACAAAGTTTTCTTTCCGTGGGAAACAGGTGCTTGCCACGCTGATCGATATCCCGTTTTCGATCTCTCCCGTCATTGTAGGTCTTGCCTTTTTGATGACCTTCGGACGACTCGGCTGGACGTATCCGGCAATCCGGGCGATCAACCAGTTTTTCGGAACAAACATCCGCATTACGTTTGCGTTACCGGGTGTGGTGCTTGCCACAATTTTTGTCACTTTCCCGTTTGTATCGCGTGAGATCATCCCGATCTTAAATGCACAGGGCAAAGACGAAGAAGAGGCTGCAGCATTGATGGGAGCCGGGGGATTTACGATTTTCCGGAAAATTACCCTTCCCCAGATGAAATGGGGACTGATCTATGGTATCATTTTATGTACGGCGCGTGCGTTAGGCGAGTTTGGAGCAGTCAATGCACTCTCAAAGACCAGAGGGCAGACATTTACCCTGCCGCTGGAGATTGATGCCTTATATATGTCGGGGACGGATACTTCCATCACCTCCGCATTTGCGGTATCTTCCATTCTGGTCATTATTGCGGTGATCGTGCTGATACTCAGAAACATTTTTGAATACAGAAGCAAAAACAGTAAAGGCATACAGTAAGGAGTCAGGCTATGTACGTGGAAATGAGAGATATTTGTAAAAATTACGGAAACTTCCGGGCTTCCGACCATGTCAGCTTTGGCATTGAAAAAGGAAAATTAGTCGCACTGCTTGGACCTTCCGGAAGCGGAAAGACCACACTGCTTCGCATGATCGCGGGGCTTGAGACACCAAACAGCGGCGATATCTATATTGACGGGCAGCGTGTCAACGATGTGCCGGCGGCAAAACGAGGCATCGGTTTTGTATTTCAGAACTATGCATTGTTCCGTTATATGACCGTCTACGGCAACGTAGCTTTTGGTCTCGAACTTGCCAAGGTGCCGAAAAAAGAAATCAAAAAGCGCGTGACCGAACTGTTGGAACTGACCGGATTAAGCGGAATGGAAAAGCGTTATCCGAACCAGTTGTCCGGCGGGCAGCGTCAGCGGGTGGCATTTGCCCGCGCACTGGCACCGAATCCGCAGGTACTTCTTCTCGATGAGCCGTTTGCGGCAATCGATGCAAAAGTCCGCACCGAACTTCGCAACTGGCTTCGCGAGATGGTTGTAAAGCTTGGCATTACAAGCATTTTTGTCACCCACGATCAGGATGAAGCCGTCGAGGTGGCCGATGAGATTATCATCACAAACCATGGACATATCGAGCAGATGGGAACGCCGATGGAAATTTATAAATCACCGGACACCCCGTTCGTGGCACAGTTTATCGGCCGTTCTTCGATTGTAGAGCATTATGAGCGTCTGCTTGGATTTGATCCGGTCGAGGGCGCAACCCACGCAGTTATCCGTCCGGAATTTGTCCGCATGTCCAGAAGCGAGCCACCGCAGCACATGAGTGCCGCCGAGCGTGGAATCGTAAAAGATGTGATATTCCGAGGAAATCATCTGGATGTTGTCGTTGATGTGGGAGGTATCCCGATCGTCACCGAGCGCTCACTTGAAAAAGATCCGGTTGAAATTGGAGAACAGGTATATGTCTTAATTTACCGCCTGTATATATTTGATGAAAACCAGACCTATCTTGTAGAAAATAAGGAAATGCAGGAAGGTGAGGTCTTCTACATTTAATCACAAGGAAGGATTACTTATGAAAATCGAGGGAAAAAAAATACTCCATACGGATGTCCTCATCATCGGCGGCGGCACAGCAGGCTGCTACGCGGCAATGACCATCCGTGAACAATCCGATTATTCCATAATCATAGCAGAAAAAGCCAACATCAAGCGCAGCGGCTGTCTGGCAGCCGGAGTCAACGCGCTCAATGCCTATATCACCAAAGGTCATGTTCCGCAGGATTACGTGGACTACGCCACAAAAGATGCCGACGGCATCGTCCGGCCGGATCTGCTTTTGACCATGTCTGAGGGACTCAACCGTGTGACCGCCAAAATGGAACAGCTTGGTCTGGTCATCTTAAAAGACGAAAACGGCGAGTATGTGGCAAGAGGAAATCGCAATATCAAGATCAACGGCGAAAACTTCAAGCCGCTTCTTGCAGATGCTGTCAGCAAATTAGACGATGTGACCGTCATCAACCAGTTAAACATTACCGATTATCTGGTAAACAATAATAAGATCGAAGGAGCCGTCGGTTTTTCTATTGCAGACGGTACGGCCTACGAGATCCGCGCAAAGAAAGTGCTGATTGCAACCGGAGGAGCCGCAGGACTTTACCGTCCGAACAATCCGGGTTTTTCCCGTCATAAAATGTGGTATCCGCCGTTTAACACCGGTGCCGGATATGCCATGGGAATTGAAGCCGGAGCCGAGATGACCACATTTGAGATGCGCTTTATCGCCCTGCGCTGTAAAGATACGATCGCTCCGACCGGAACGATTGCACAGGGTGTCGGAGCAAAGCAGATCAACGCACACGGAGAAGTGTATGAGACAAAATACGGTCTGACTACTTCCCAGCGTGTGTACGGAACTGTTGAAGAAAATGTACAGGGACGCGGACCATGTTATCTTCGCACCGAAGGCATCTCCGCAGAACAGGATGAATCGCTCTTAAAAGCATACTTAAACATGGCGCCGGGACAGACACTCAAGTGGGTGGAATCCGGGAAAAATCCAAGCGAACAGAACGTGGAAATCGAGGGAACCGAGCCGTACATCGTAGGTGGTCATACCGCCAGCGGTTACTGGGTAGACACCGAACGAGAGACAACGATCCACGGGCTCTATGCTGCCGGAGATGTGGCAGGCGGCTGTCCACAGAAATATGTAACCGGCGCACTGGTGGAGGGCGAGATCGCAGCACATTCCATCGTGAAGAAATTAAACGAAGAACAGGTGGCAGATACGGCGGCTTCTGATGAAGAAGCGGTTCTTGAAAATAAAATTGCCGAGTATGATGCATTTCTCACAAAGCAGGACCCGGCATTTACCGTTGAGGAACTCGAGGAAGCCATGCAGAAAGTCATGGACCAGTATGCAGGCGGAATCGGAACCCATTACCAGTTCAACGAAAAGCAGCTTGCCATGGCGGAAGAAAAAATAAAGAAACTGCAGATCCTTGCAAAAGGACTTGCGGCAGCCGATATGCATGAGCTGATGTTTATCTATGAGCTGAAAGAACGCCTGACAGTGTGCCTGACTGTGATCGCACATCTGCGTGCACGCAAGGAGACACGCTGGCACAGTTTCGCGGAGAATCTGGATTATCCGGAGAAGAGTGATGCATGGCTCTGCTATGTAAACTCGAAAAAGAACGGGGACCAGATTACGATGATCCGCAGAGATCTGGTGAAAGGAGGAGAAACCTATGAGCATCGCGATTGATTCCATGAAATGCAGGGCATGTGGAAAATGTCTGGATGTCTGTCCGGGAAGCCTGATCGTGCGCGGCGAAGACAAAAAAGCCGTGATCCGGTATCCGAAGGACTGCTGGGGATGCGCCTCCTGTATCAAGGAGTGTCCGTTTGAGGCAATTTCCTATTACCTGGGTGCCGACATCGGCGGCATGGGAAGCCAGATGACCGTTCATACGGAAGGAGATCTGTTACACTGGCGAATTAAAAAAACAGATGGTACAATAGAAACAATTGTTGTGAATAAAAAGGATTCGAATAAATATTAAGGAGGAAGATCATGAGTCAATTATCTCATCTTGATGCACTCGAAGCGGAAGCAATCTACATTATCCGTGAGGTAGCGGCAGAGTGTGAAAAACCAGTAATGCTTTATTCCATAGGAAAGGACAGTTCGGTAATGCTTCATCTTGCCATGAAGGCATTTTATCCGGAGAAGCCGCCATTCCCATTTTTACATGTGAACACGACATGGAAATTCAAGGAAATGATTCAGTTCCGTGATGAGACGGCAAAGAAACTTGGGATTAACATGATCGAGTATATCAACGAGGACGGTGTAAAGCGTGGCATCAATCCGTTTGATTACGGCAGCCAGTACACCGACATCATGAAGACACAGGCATTAAAACAGGCGTTGAATAAATACGGATTTACTGCAGCGTTCGGCGGCGGACGTCGTGACGAGGAAAAATCCCGTGCAAAAGAGAGAATTTTCTCTTTCCGTAATGAGAATCATGCATGGGACCCGAAGAACCAGAGACCGGAGATGTGGAAACTTTATAACTCCAAGATCAACAAGGGTGAGAGCATTCGTGTGTTCCCGATTTCCAACTGGACGGAGACGGATATCTGGGAGTACATAAAGAGAGAAAACATCGATATCGTGCCGCTGTATTTTGCAGCAAAGCGTCCGGTGATTGAGCGTGACGGACAGATTATCATGGTGGATGATGATCGTCTGAAACTTCGTCCGGGTGAGAAAATTGAATACAAGAATGTGCGTTTCCGTACCTTGGGATGCTATCCACTGACCGGTGGAATCGAATCCAACGCGACCACATTAGATGAGATTATTGACGAGACCTTGAGTGCTGTAGAGTCTGAGCGAACCACCCGTGTCATTGACAACGAGGCAGCCGGCAGCATGGAACGAAGAAAGAGGGAGGGTTATTTCTAAAATGAGCGGATTATTGAAATTTATTACCTGCGGTAGTGTAGACGATGGAAAGTCCACACTGATCGGACATATTTTATACGATTCCAAACTGCTTTACGCAGATCAGGAGAAAGCGTTGGAGCTGGATTCCAAAGTAGGAAGCCGCGGCGGCGCAATCGATTACTCCCTCCTTCTGGACGGACTGATGGCAGAGCGTGAACAGGGTATCACCATTGATGTGGCATACCGTTACTTTACAACCGAAAAGAGAAGCTTTATCGTGGCAGATACTCCGGGACATGAGGAGTACACAAGAAACATGGCAGTCGGTGCATCCTTTGCAGACCTTGCCGTTATCCTTGTGGATGCAAAGCAGGGCGTGCTCGTACAGACCAGAAGACATGCCAGAATCTGTGCACTGATGGGAATCCGTTACTTTGTATTTGCTGTAAATAAGATGGATCTTGTCGATTACAGCGAGGATCGTTTTAAGGAGATCGTTGACCAGATTCAGGAACTTTCCAAGGAACTGCATTTAGCGAGTGTCAAGATCATTCCGGTTTCTGCAACCGAGGGTGACAATGTCACCACCCATTCCGACAATATGCCATGGTACACGCAGGAGCCACTGCTTGCTTACTTAGAGAATATCGATGTGAGCGAAAAGAAGCAGGAAGAAGGCTTCTATATGCCGGTACAGCGTGTCTGCCGTCCGGATCACACGTTCCGTGGTTTCCAGGGACAGATCGAGAGTGGCGCTGTATCGGTCGGTGATACAATCGTGACTCTGCCAAGCAATGAGCATGCAAAAGTAAAGAGCATTTTAGTCGGAGATAAAGATGCACAGACTGCAGATGCAGGCCGTCCAGTTACCATCCAGCTTGACAAGGAAGTGGATGTATCCCGCGGATGTGTTCTCGCAAAAGATACGAAGCTTCCGGTCAGCAAGAAATTTACCGCAACAATCCTCTGGATGGACGATGAGGAACTGACCGTCGGCAAAGATTATCTCGTAAAACTCGGTACACGTACGATTCCGGGTATCTTAAAGAATATCCAGTACAAGATTGATGTCAACACCGGTGAATTTATTCCGGTTGGCCGCCTGCGCAAGAACGAGATTGCGGTCTGCGATCTGGTATTGCAGGAAGAGATCGTCATTGATGCTTTTGCAAAGCATAAGACATTGGGAGAACTGATCCTGATCGACCGTATTTCCAACATGACTTCCGCATGTGGTGTTGTGGAAAATCCAACGCTCGATGAGACCAAGGACTTAAAATGCGCATTTGCCCACGGAAATCTCAAGGCAAACGGAGATATCTTCGAGGAATATTACTATGACCTTGAGGCGATGAACGTCTTTAAGGTACAGCCTTCCGATAAAACTTACACGATCGGTGATGTGATTCCGGTCAAGGGTGAGACGTATCAGTATCCGGACAGCTTTGATGTGGTTGTTCTGCGTGAGCAGGTAGCGGTATCCATCCGTGACCAGAAGGTTACTGCAATTATTCCGCTTGCTGACTTTGCATACAACGATGTGCCTGTCATCAACGGCCGTGGATTTGCAGTTCATGTAACAAGTGCCGCAGATGTGGATGCGTTCAAGAAGGAGCTTTCCGCAGAGGGCAGTGAGATCTCTGAGAACTTCTTTAATAAGTGGGTTGATTTTGAGACTTACCGCCGCATCGTATTTAAGGATGAGCACTGGACAGAATAATAATTTTATTATGAGAATGGAATCCCTGCTGGTTTTAACCAGCGGGGATTTTTTTGCTGGAAAAATAAGTGGAAATAAAAGGTTGACAATAGGGTATGATTGCTGTATATTAACTATAACATATTAAACCTATTAGATAAGTATGAATTAGGGGAAATGAAATGGGATTCAACACAGAACTACTACATGGTACAAAAACCGGAGATCCGGTGACCGGAGCCACACTTACCCCGGTGTACCAGTCCAGTGCTTTTTTTCAGCCATCGGCAGAGCAGCATGAGAAGCTGTTTCACAACAAAGCTGCTGGATATTCTTACACGAGAATCAATAACCCGACCATCGCAGCATTTGAAGAACGCATGACGGTTCTGGAAAAAGGTGTGGCATCCGTTGCCTGTGCATCCGGCATGGCGGCAATTACCAATGCCCTTCTGAATATCGTAGGAAGTGGTGATGAGATCATCACAAGCACCAGCCTGTATGGAGGAACGATTGATCTTTACCACGATCTGGAAGCGTTTGGAATTACAACAATTTTTGCAGATACGAATGATCTGGAAGATCTCGAATCCAAGATCACGGATAAGACGAGAGTCATCTTCGCGGAGACGATTGGCAATCCAAAGCTGGATGTGACCGACATCCCGGCACTTGCAGGGATCGCAAAGCGGCACAATCTTCCACTCATGATCGATAATACGGTAGCTACCGCGTTTCTCGTTCGTCCGCTCGAACTTGGCGCAGACATCGTGATCAATTCCACATCCAAATACATCAACGGCAACAGCAGTGCCATCAGTGGTGTGATCACCGATGCGGGAAGATTCAAATGGGATCTGGAGCGGTATCCGGGCATGAAAGACTATAAAAAGTTTGCAAAATTTGCCTTTACTGCAAAACTGAGAAACGGATTGTTCCGCAACATGGGAGCCTGTATGGCGCCGCAGACTGCATACTATAATCTGCTTGGTATGGAGACACTGGGGCTTCGTATGGAGCGGGCGTGTGACAACGCAATGCAGCTTGCGGCTTATCTGGAAACCATTCCGGGAATCAGCGTAAACTATCCGGGACTTGCATCGAGTCCGTGGAACGGTGTGGCAAAGCAGTTGCTGGATGGAAGATTTGGAGCAATTTTAACCATTCGCGTGGGAAGCAAGGAACGCGCTTTTGCAATCATGAATGCGCTGACGATTCCACAGATCGTATCCAATATCGGAGATACCAAGACACTGATCGTGCATCCGGAATCCACACTGGCGGCACACTCAACCGAGCAGGAAAAGATTGACGCCGCCGTATTTGATGATATGATAAGAATAAGTGTCGGTATTGAGGATATCGAAGATCTGAAGCAGGATTTTACAGCAGTAATCCAAAATACCGCCGGATAAACAAAGAAAAATACACAAGGTTTAAAGGAGAGAGTAATGGCTGTTGATTATGCTACATTGAAAAAAGGCGGATTTATGCGCCAGAAACAAAAAAATAATTTTTCCCTGCGGCTGGCTGTGGTAGGTGGAAATCTTACAGCAGAGAATTTACAGATTATCGCAAAGGTTGCAGAAAAATACGGAGACGGACACGTACATCTGACTTCCCGTCAGAGTGTGGAAATCCCATTTATCAAACTTGACGATGTAGAAGAAGTTAAGGAAGTGCTGGCAACCGGGGGATGTAAGCCGGGTGTGTGTGGACCGCGTGTCCGTACGATTACAGCCTGTCAGGGATCGGCGGTATGCCCTAGTGGAAATATTGACAGTTATGATATTGCAAAAAAACTGGATGAGCGTTATTTTGCAAGAGAACTTCCGCATAAGTTTAAATTTGGTGTAACCGGATGCCAGAACAACTGCTTAAAGGCAGAAGAAAATGATGTCGGAATCAAGGGTGCATCCATTGTGGAATGGGAGGAAGCAGCCTGCATCAACTGTGGGATCTGTGAGAAGACCTGCCGCGTGGATGCAATCAGTACCGTGGACGGAAAAATCGTTCTCAATGAGGAAAAATGTAACAACTGCGGGCGCTGTGTAAAGGCCTGTCCGACCGATGCATGGAAAGCGACACCTGCATTTGAGGTATCTTTCGGTGGACTGTTTGGAAACCGCGTATACAAAGGCGAGAATTACCTTCCGCTTGTGACATCCGAGGAACAGTTATTCCGCATTACCGATGCGGCAATCCAGTTCTTTGATGACAATGCCAATCCGGGAGAGCGTTTCCGCATGACACTCGAGAGAGTGGGACTTGATAAATTTGAAGAGAAGATAAAGGAGGCATACAATGGCTGATTTTACAATTGATGAAACTGTAGATATTACGGATGTGGTCTGCCCGATGACGTTTGTCAAGGCAAAGGTAGCCATGGAAGAGTTAGAGATCGGACAGGTGCTTTCCGTACATATGAATGATGGAGAGCCGGTGCAGAACGTACCGAGAAGTTTCAAGGAAGAGGGACAGCAGGTATTAAAGCTGATCGACAATGAAGATGGAACTTATGACCTTATTGTAAAGAAACTCGAAGAGTAGACAAGAGAGGTTAAGCGCATGGCAGCAAGAGTAAGTAAAGATAATTTTGAAGCGGAGGTTTTGCAGGCTTCTATACCGGTACTGGTGGAGTTTTATTCCGATTCCTGCATTCCGTGCAAACAGATGTCACCGATTCTTGGCGATATCGAAGATGATTATGAGGATCGCTTAAAAGTGGTCAAAGTCAATGCAAATTTTGACGGGGAACTGGCAGAACAGTATTCCGTTATGGTTTCTCCGACCATCCTGTTTTTCAAAGATGGAAAGGAAGCAGAGCGTGTGCGCGGTCTGATTAAGAAGCCGGAACTGGAAGAAATTGTGAAAAAATATATTTAGGAGGAGTTACCGATGAAAGTAACAATCGCAGGAAACGTAAAAGACATCAAAGAGGGAACCACGCTGGCACAGCTCGTTGTTGACGAGAAGGTTGAAAATTCGGAATATGTGACCGTTACCGTAAACGATGATTTCGTAGAAAATCACGATCTTGCAAACGTAACATTAAAGGAAAACGATGTAGTTGAATTCTTATACTTCATGGGAGGAGGAAGCTTCTAATGGCATTTACCAATGAACAGATGGAGCGTTACAGCCGTCACATCATCCTGCAGGAGGTTGGTGTGAAGGGACAGAAAAAGCTCCTCAACGGAAAAGTTTTGATTATCGGTGCGGGCGGACTCGGTGCACCGGCAGCAATGTATCTTGCCGCAGCCGGTGTGGGAACCATCGGTATTGTCGATGCAGATGAAGTTGATCTGTCCAACTTACAGCGTCAGATCATTCACGGCACCGCGGATGTAGGAAAAGCAAAGGTAAAATCTGCAAAAGAGACCATGAACGCAATGAACCCGGATGTAACTGTAAATACATACCGTGAGTTCGTTACTTCTGAAAATATTATGGATCTCATTAAAGATTATGATTTCATCATTGATGGAACCGATAACTTCCCGGCAAAATTCTTAATCAACGATGCCTGTGTAATGGCAAAGAAGCCATTTTCCCATGCAGGAATCATCCGTTTCAAGGGTCAGCTCATGACCTATGTTCCGGGAGAAGGACCATGCTATCGTTGTGTATTCAAGAATCCACCACCAAAGGATGCAGTTCCGACCTGTAAGCAGGCAGGTGTCATCGGCGCAATGGGCGGTGTCATCGGATCCTTACAGGCGATGGAAGCCATCAAATATCTGATCGGTGTGGGCGATCTCTTAACCGGAAAGCTTCTGACTTTTGATGCGTTAAAGATGGAATTCCACACGATCAAACTTCCAAAGGCAGATCATAAGTGTGCAATCTGTGGCGATCATCCGACCATCACAGAACTGATTGATTACGAGCAGATCGAGTGCCCGGATCACTGAGGTATCGCGTAAGCGATATCTCCTACGTAGTTCGCCTCCGCGAAGCGGACTTTTATATGCGAACTGCTCCACATGAGGTATCGCGTAAGCGATATCTCCTACGCAAATCGCCTCTGCGAAGCAGACTTTATATGCGATTTGCTCCTTGAAAAGGAGGAAAATTTTATGCTTACCATGAAAAAAGCAGACTATGAAAAAATCTTAGCTCATGCGAAGGAAAACCTTCCGGAAGAGGCATGTGGTCTGATTGCAGGCACCAAAGACGGTGACAAAAAGATCATCGAGAAGGTGTACCTTCTGGAAAATGTGGATCACACCAATGAGCATTTTTCCATGAACCCGAAGGAACAGCTTGCCGCAGTTAAAGATATGCGTGCGAACCATCTGGTACCGCTTGGCAACTGGCATTCCCATCCGGAATCGCCGTCACGCCCGTCCGAGGAAGATAAGCGCCTGGCGTATGATCCGGCGGTCAATTACCTGATTCTTTCCCTGATGGATATGGATCAGCCGGTGCTTAAAGCTTTTGACATTGACAAAGAGAAAAATGTGACGATTGAAGAACTGGTTATTCAGTAAAGGGTATCCGTCTGCGGATAGATTTTCTATCTGGGGTATCTCTCGTAAGCGATATCTCCTATGCAGCTTAGAAATTGTTGAATAGAAATGCTGCCTGTAACATATTGTTGTCAGGCAGCATTTTTCGGTAGTATGGTGCAAAGATTATCTTTTTACATGATCAGTAACAAAAATGCCAGACCGTAATAAGTCACAACAGCCACAAGGTCATTGACGGTTGTAATGAGTGGACCGGATGCAACCGCAGGATCAATTTTTATCTTATGGAAAAACATGGGAATCACAGTACCTACGAGGCTTGAGATCACCATTGCCACGAGAAGCGAGATGCCGACGCAGCCAGAGATGCCAAATGCTCCGATCCAGGTGTATCCCTTAAACAGGTGGATGTAGATGCCGAGCAGTGCAAGTGCCATTATACCAAGAATTCCACCATTTAAAAGACCGATTTTCATTTCTTTTACCAGTAAGAAAAGTTTTTGTTTTCCGGTGAGTGTTTCATCCATCAGGACACGGATAGTAACTGCCAGCGACTGGGTACCGACGTTCCCGGCCATGTCAAGCACAAGAGACTGGAAACAGATTACAATCGGAAGTACAGCCACAACATGCTCAAAGACACCTACAACAGAGGAAACGATCATCCCAAGGAACAGCAGGATGATGAGCCATGGGAGACGTTTTTTCATGCTTTGTGCCGTGGTTTCTTTGAGATCTTCTTCGGCGGTGAGGCCGGCCAGTTTTGCGTAGTCTTCCCCCATCTCATTGTCAACCATCTCTACGATATCTTCGGATGTAATAACACCGAGCATATGACCGTCCTGCGACAGGACAGGAATGGAATCTTCCGAATAATCCATGATTTTTTCCATGCAGTCATCAATTTTTTCGTGATCGGTTACCGATGGATAGGAGCGGACGATAATATCGTCAAGCACATCATGTTTTCTTGCAATAATAAGATCTTTCAGATCAATAGCACCGGCAAATTTCAGGGATTCATCCAGTACATAAATGGTTGAAATATTGTCATTGGTTCCGGCCTGACGGACCAGTTCGCTCATTGCCTGACGGACGGAAAGTCCCTTTGGAATGCAGATGTAGTTGGTTGTCATGCAGCTTCCGATTTCGTCATCGTCATAGGAAAGCAGCATTTTTACATCTTTTATGGCAGCTTTGTCCAGGTTTTCCACGATTTCATATTTCTTTTTATCGTCGAGTGTTTCGAGGACGTCAACGGCATCATCGGAATCCATCAGGGAAACTACTTTGGCGGCATCTTTGACGGAGAGTTCGGCAAAGTAGATTTGTGGTTCATTCAGATATGCGAAGATTTCCGCAATTTTCTGTGGCCCCAGAAGAGTATAAATACGTTTCCTTTCTTTTGGAGTCATAACCGTAAGCATATCGGCAATGTCGTTTTCGTGATAATTAGATAAGCATTTTAAGATTTCATGGTCATTTTGTTTGCTTCGGATCAGCTTTGTAAGCTCTAAATATTTCTTGTTCATATGAATTCTCCTTTCCTTGTGTGTGCAGTCATCATGTGCAACAAAAGCTACATCATGCTGCGGATATGCACAATAGAAAAGGGCTCAGGTATACAGTTTTATATATTCAGGCACAAAAAAAGCACCTACCGGTGCTTTAAACATCATGAATCGGCAAAATTCATTTTCCAGTGAAAACGATAATTTTGCCAGTGAAAAAAGCATCGGCATTCAAATGTTTACTTCGCCCAAAACTATCGCTACTGTCCATGAATTTCACCTCCATTACTCAGATTTTTATGATTGTGGATTTAAATCCTTGGTTATGGTAGCATTTGTAAATGGATTTTTCAACCCGGAATCACGTAAAATTTTTGTAAAAGGAGCATATTTTGTTATTATTGGAGAAAAGAAAATAGCGCATTGTATAGGGGTATGGTAAAATAGGAAAGAATAAAAATGCCATTATTTATGAAATAGATTTTTTTGAAAATCAGGAGGAATAACATGTACGATTTAGTCATTATAGGAAGCGGTCCGGCAGGTCTTTCGGCAGCTGTTTACGCAAAGCGTGCCTGTCTGGATGTGGTTGTTTTAGAGAAAGAGCCGATGGGTGGCGGACAGATGATTTATACGCAGGAAGTTGATAATTATCTGGGACTGCCGGAAACCAATGGGTTTGATCTGGCGCAGAAATTTGAGCAGCATGCAAAAGCACTGGAGGTTCCGTTCATCAGCGATGAAGTAGATAACGTAGAAAAAAATACAGACGGAACGTGGAAAATCACCGGTGCTTCCGGAACCGTCTATGAGACAAAAACGGTATTGCTGGCAACCGGAGCCGGACACCGGAAACTCGGGGTGCCGGGAGAAGAAACACTGGCAGGAGCCGGGGTGTCTTACTGTGCAACCTGTGATGGAGCTTTTTTCCGTAACAAGACAGTGGCGGTTGTCGGCGGTGGAGATGTGGCACTGGAAGATGCCCTGTATCTGGCAGCCGGATGTGAAAAAGTGTATCTGATTCACCGCAGACAGGAACTGCGTGGTACGAAGGTACTGCAGGAACAGGTGGCAAATGAGCCGAAGATCACCTTCCTGCCGGATACCGTGGTGAAAGAAATCTGTGGGGAGCAGATGGTCGATCATCTGGTAATCGCAAACACCGGAACAGGAGAAGAAAAAGAACTGCCGGTCAGCGGTATCTTTATCGCAGTCGGTATGAATCCACAGACCGATGCGGTGGCTTCTGTGCTGGATTTAGATCATGGCTATGTGCGTGCCGGAGAAGACGGGGTGACGGAGCAGCCGGGGCTTTTTGTGGCAGGAGATGTCCGCACCAAGAAGCTGCGTCAGATTGTGACCGCGGTGGCGGATGGTGCCAACAGTGTGACAAGTATTGTGGAGTATCTCAAAACTTTATAAATTGCTGGTTAACTGCGGGGCTGGGAGCCTTTGGGTTTGGCAAGTGGGACGGATTTGCGGGGGAGTTGTTTTAGATATAAGGTTTCTCTATGCGACGGAAGAAGGGGGACATTCTCTTTCTACAGAAAAATTTACAAGTCAGCGCCGATGTTGATTTCAGGTTGGTTTGGCAAAGGTTTTACTTTTATGCTATTAACGTTACATGATGGAACTACGGCGCAGTTGTAAATTTGTTCTTCCGAAAGAAATGTACCCCTTCTTCCTGTGAATTGGAAAACCATAAGTAAAAGAATGATGTCCGCAAATCCTGTCTGTGGAACAAACATAAAGGCACCAGAACCTGCAGTTAAAGGGACGCCTCAAAAACAGCTACGAATCCCATGAACTGGAATAAACATAAAAATACCCTGTTAAATCACTCAATGATAAGGCGGGGTATCTATAGACGAAAAATTAAAGTTTTAGGTGAC
>ENA-UEQP01001975-UEQP01001975.1-human-gut-metagenome-genome-assembly--contig:-NODE-1975-length-16836-cov-6.657497_pt1 | contig 16836 bp, 17 predicted proteins | sample MGYA00242951_ERZ507951 | MGnify/ENA primary metagenome ERZ507951 (study PRJEB26167, sample SAMN06115539) | human gut metagenome | host: Homo sapiens | place: China:Shanxi | collected 2015-11-18...
GCCCTTCTTCTTTTTCTTAGGCTCCTGATGGGGATAGACCTTCTTGATATTCTTTAAAATGACTTCTGCCATGGCAATAAGACCCTGAAAGCGCTGCCTCCGCATACGCTTTCTCCCGGTTGTCAAAACAACACGGCTTACGGCAGGTCTCCACACTGCCGCACCGCAGGCCTGCGGTATTCCTCCTTTTTGATCTGGCTCCGAAGCTGATATCATGGAGAGCTGGCGAAGCCGTATAGATTGGTTAGTAAGTTCCGGCGAATCCCGCGTTTCACTGAGCAGACCAACAAACCGCCTGCCGCAACAGCATATAGTCCAAAAGGCAGCAGATCAGATTTTCTGAAGCCCCGGCAGATCCGCAGGCAGTAAAGACGCCGCTTCATCGTCCAGCAGGTAAATGCAGTTTGGATGCTCTTGCAGCACAGAAGCAGGCACTCGGTTAGTCACTGGTCCCAAGATCGCCTCCGCCACAATTTCAGCCTTCTTTTTGCCATTGGCAATCACAATTACTGTTTTGGATTCCATGATCTGGGCAATTCCAAGCGTAATCCCCTCTGTCAAAGGGAGATCCTGACCGCTAAAATACTTCCGCTGCACAGACTTTGTTGTGGCGCTCAGCGGCGTCCGGTGGGAGCGCAGTGAAAAATCCACGCCATCCTCGTTAAAACCTAAGTGTCCGTTCATGCCGATCCCCAACACTTCCACAGAAATGGGGCCATAACGGTCGATAAAGGCATCCTGTTCCTCCAGCTGGGCGTCAATGTCTGATTGAGAGCCATCAAAGAGGAAGGTATCAGCAAACGGTTTGCTCATTTTTTTCAACAGTTTTTCACGGATGAAGTTGGAACAACTGCCCGCATCGTTCGGGCCAATGCCTACCCAGTCATCCAGTTGGACAAACTTCAATTCGGCGGGGTCGATCTCTCCGCGGTTCACCTTACTGCAGAATACCTCCAGCATACCGACCGGCGTATCACCGCCGGGAAAACTGATCAGCGCCTGAGGCTCCGCTTTGATTTGGTGCTCCACTATATCCGCGGCGACACGACTCATGGCGTCATAATTTTTCGCAACGAGTACCTGCATATAACAGTTCTCCTTTCAGATTGTACTCCTGTATGTATCATACCATCAAAGCCATCTGTTTCGTTATAACGATTTTGTCCCATTTTCTGAGTTTTTTTGCCATCAGAGCACGGCAAAATTTTTATAGAAACTGTGCGAAAAACTTCATTGCTTACCTCTTCCGCTTTCTTTACAATGAAAGAGCATGATAGCCGCTCTCCATTGTGCGGCACTATTAAGAAGGGAGACTTTTTTATGATCGTTAAAGTCGGCGTTATTGGAATCGGTACCGTTTCTCAGCTGATGCACCTGCCCATTCTCAGCGGGCTACATGAGCAGTATCAGATTACTGCCGTGTCCGATATTTCCCCCACTCAGCTTGCGTTTATCGCGAAAAAGTACAACGCAACACCCTATACCGACCCCTATGAGTTGGTAAAAGATCCCAATGTGGATGCCGTATTTGTCTGCTCCCCCGATCAGTACCATGCCGCATATGCCCTGGCCGCTATGGAGGCCGGGAAACATGTGTTTGTGGAAAAACCTGTTACCCTCTGCATGGAGGATCTGGAAAAGCTGATTGCTGCCGAAAAGGCACATCCTGAGCTGGTGTGCATGGTGGGCTATATGCGCCGCTACGGTAATGGCTTCCTCAAGTGCAAGGAACTGCTGCAAGCTGATGACCGAAAGATCGAATATATGCGTTTCCGTGACATTATTCTGGAGGGCGACTTTTTCATGGGACAGACCCGTCTGCCCTATTTGTCCAGCGACATTCCCCAGTCTGCCAAGGAGGAGAGCGGACGTCTGCGCCGGGAACAGGTGGGACGTGCTCTGGGCGAAGGCTGCACGGAACAGCAGCGCATTACCTATGTGATGCTCACTGGCCTTGGCTGCCACACGTTAGCCGCCGTCCGTGAGTTGGTGGGACTGCCGGTGGAGATCGAATCTGTCTCCGTTCAGGGAGAGCATGTGGTCATCGTGTTCCGCTATGAGGATTTCCTCGCGGTATATGAAATCGTCAACGATCAGGATGTGGTGCAGTTTGATGCCGCCATCGAGATCTATCAGCATGACCGCCGCATGAAGATCAAATACGAAACTCCCTATCTGCGGTATCAGCCCCAGACCTTTGAGGTGATCGAATCCACCAAGAACGATACCAAGACCACTCTGTATGGCCCTGACTACAGAGATGCCTTTGAAAACGAGGTCAAATATTACCACGACTGCATAGTAAATGGCACTAAGCCCAAATCTGATTTTTCTGACGCCATGGCTGACCTGAAGCTGTTCCGCGACATCTGTATGAAGATCAAGGAGTAATTCGCATGGATGAGTCACTGCTTCAACGCTATATTTCCCAACAGAGCGCTGTGTGGAAGGCTCTGCTGGATAAGCGGGAAAGTCTGACTGCTCCCTTTGCCGTGCTGGAGCCGAAGCCTGATCGGGTAATCCTGATCGGCTCCGGTTCCTCCCACTATGCCGCACTGATGGCACGGCCAGTTCTGGAGCAGGCGTTCGGCGTAGAAGTCAGCTGCTTCGTTCCCTCGCAGGAAGAACAGCTGATCCGCTGCCGTGCTGCGCACCCGTTGTATATTGCCGTTTCCCAAAGCGGTATCAGCACCAATACATATACGCTGATCCGATCCCTGCGGGCACAGGGTTATCCTGTTGTCGCGCTGACAGAACATCTGGATTCTCCTGTCGGAAAGGCGGCGTCGCTGGCCATTCCACTGCTCATCGGTGAGGAGCGTATCGGCGCCAAAACCAAGGGGGTCACCGCCACGGTGTTGACGCTGATGCTGCTGGGGCTTTCCGTTTGCCGCGATGAATCTTACCGGACGAGATTATATGCCGCGATGGATGCGCTGATTATCCAATCGGCGGAAAATCTTCGCCGCGCACAGATATGGAGCTGCGCACATTTGGAGGAAGTAATTCCCTTCCGCCACCTGTACGTCATCGCCGGAAACGATGGTCTGGGGGCTGCTCAGGAAGCCGCTCTAAAGCTGCTTGAAACAAACTACCTGCCGGTTTCCTGCTATCCTTTAGACGAATATACCCACGGGGTTCAGAACGCCTTAGATGGTGATGCCTGTCTCATTTGCCTGCTGCCGCCGGAAACGCATACCGAGCGGGCGCGGATGCTGACGCTTACCGCCTTTGCCCGTTCTGTGGGGGCGCAGTGCTTTCTCATTGCTCCTGGCGGTGTGGAAAATGATCTCACCGCTTTGAATCTGCTGGATACCGAATGCCGTGAGCTCCGCTGTCTCACCTATCTGCCCGCTGTGCAAACTCTGGCCGCCGTTCTATCTGCTGCCCGTGGAATCGATACCTCCCGCCGCCGTTATCCGGATTTTTTTGCCCTGATGGGCAGTAAAATGGAGTAACGGCTATGGAAAAACGCCCATTGAATCTGCCGTTTCTCGGTTTGCAGGCACTGCTGATCTTAATTGACTGCATTGCCGTTGCATATGTGTCGCCCATCCTGGTGTCTTTCGGCTATTCCCCTATGCGTATCGGACGGGTGATGACTTTGGCGGCGCTGGCGGCCACCCTTGCCCGACCGGTATGGGGTTATCTCAACGACCATTTTGCGTGTGCCCGGCAGGTTACGTTGCTGGCCACCGCCGCAGGGATCAGCTGCTACTGTCTGCTGGTTTTTGGGGGTGACGCCCGCCCAGCAGTAACGGCAGTTGCCGTTATGGGGCTGAATGTGACCATTGTGTGCATGATGAACTTTGTGGACGCTTGGGCGCTGCGGCTTATCAGCGAGGGGTATGTGCTCAATTACGGCGCCACCCGCGCCGGTGGGTCGCTGTCCTTTGCGCTGGGGGCTATGGTCTTTGGCTGGGCAGCCGCCCGGTGGGGCTTTCGTCCGGGAAGTGTGATTTTATGGGTACTGTTCATACTGCTGGCAATCGTGATCCTGCACCTGCCCAATCCGGCGCCCGCGTCAGCTTCCTCCGTCGGCTTTTTTACAGCACTTCATCATGATGCCGCCGCCTTAGCCGGAAACCGGGCGTATCGGCTGATGCTCCTGGCCTCTTTCCTGTGTATGCTGGCCTCATGCGCTATCGACAGTTTTCATTCTGTGCTCATTCTCGCTTTAGGCGGGACGGAACGGCATGTAGGCGCGGCGCTTTTTGTGCAGGCGATCTGCGAACTGCCTGTGATGATTGGATACACCCGCCTGCGTGACCGGCTGTGTGCAAGCCCTGCGGTTCTGATGTCTGCCGCCATGGTATTTTACGGTTTACGTGCGCTGACGCTGGGCTTCGCTCACAGTCTGTGGGTGCCTTTGGCCGCATCGTCGCTGCAAGCGCTTTCTTTCGCGCTGTTTACACCTGCCTGCGTGGATTTCATATTAAGAACGGTATCCCCGCAGCGCCTTTCCACCGCCCACCTGGTCTTTCAGGCTCTTGGATCCGGTCTTGCCGCCATGGTGGGGAATACGCTCAGCGGTGCCGTAGCGGATGCCGTCGGCATCCACCGCATGTTTTCTCTGATGAGCTTACTGGCATTTCTCGGCAGCGCATTTGCCTGGAAAGCTGCTCACATTCCGAAAGAAAGAAGGGTATCCGAATGATTTTCATTGGCTGTGACGGCGGTTCTACAAAAACTGAATGGCTTTTGTGCAATGAGAGGGGCCGTGTGCTGGCCCATCGGACTTTTTCCGGCTGTAACTGTGCATTCCTGGGTGAAGACGGCTTTGCGCGGCTGATGGCAGACAGTGCCGAATCGCTTTTAGCTGACGCTGGGATCAACGCTGCCGATGTTGCCTCTGCCATGTTCGCGCTCACGGGATACGGTGAGATCCCCGGCACGGAAAGCAGCTTCCCTGCTGCCCTGCGGGCGGCGCTGCCGGGATGCGGGCAGATCTTGATCGACAATGACTCTGTGGCCGGATGGGCCGGTTCTCTGGCAGCCAAGCCCGGTATCAACGTGGTGGCCGGAACCGGGTCCGTGGCCTATGGAAGAGATCCGCAGCGGCACGGTTACCGTGTGGGCGGGTGGTCCCTGTTTTTTGCAGATGAGGGTTCCTGCAGCTGGGTTGCACGGCAGTTAATCACGGAATTCGTCAAGCAGTCAGACGGCCGCCGCCCACGCTCCGCTATATATGAGGAGGTACGCAGTGCTCTGGGGATCACCAAAGATTTGTATGTTTCCGGGTATCTTCAAACGGAGGTTCGAAATAATTCCGCACTTCTGGCCCAGCTTCAGCCGGTAGCCCTGCGGGCCGCCCGCAGGGGAGACACCTCCGCGCTGGATATCTATCGCCGCGCCGCCGCAGAACTGGCTGAAACCGCCGTAGCCATTCGCTGCAAACTGGACTTCCCTGTTGAAGTTCCTGTCCGCGTCTCCTATTCCGGCGGGCTCTTCCACGCGGGAGAGATCATTTTGCAGCCTTTCCGCAAAGAGATGGAACAAAACGGCTTCACCATAGAACCGCCCCTCTATTCCCCCGTGATCGGGGCTACCGCCCTGGCAGCAGAGCGGTTTATTTCCCCCGCAGCTTTGGATGACCTGCTGGCAAATGCCGCGCAGGCGCTATGATCGAACAGAAAGGTCGAATAAACTATGAGTATTCAAGTCACGATCGGCACTGCCCCTTGTTCATGGGGGGTATGGTGGCCGGACGGCACCCCTTCCCGCACACCCTACAACGTCTTTTTGGATCAGGCTGCTCAGGCCGGATATAAAACGCTCGAATTGGGACCTGTGGGATATCTCCCCACAGATGTGGAACAACTGCGTGATGAACTTGACAGCCGGGGGCTTTCTATCTGCGGTGGCACCGCCTGCTATGAATTTCTCAAGGCGTCATCCTTTGCTGATGTACGCAAGGACGTGGATGATCTGTGCAAACGTCTGCTGGCATTCGATGTGCATTATATGATGTCTATGGACGGCACAGCCTTTGCTCCCGGCGAAAAGGATAAACTGACAGAAGCCAAAAAACGTACGTTCGGCATTTTTGCAGAGATGGGCCGTTACTGCCGGGAGACCTATGGCGTGGAAGTATTGATGCACCCGGAGCGCAGATCCCTGATTGAAACGCCGGAGGAATTGGAGGAACTGATCGATCTGGGTCTCTCCATCTGCTATGATAACGGCCACTTCGCCGCTGCCAACGGCGGTTGGCAGCGAGGCGACCGCACTGCTCTGGATTTTCTGGAAAAACACATCGACAGGATTCCCTATCTGCATTTCAAGAATGTATCCCCCGCTATTCGCCGGCTGGAACTGGAAGGCGGTCTTGCCCCGGACGATCCTCGACAGGATGAGATGATGTGCGATCTGGAGGATGGCGTCATCGACTATGAAGCCTACCGAGACCTTCTGGATCGGCTGAATTTCAACGGTGTGGGCATTATCGAGCAAGATTGTCCCCACGCCACCACGGACGAGGCCTTTGCCATGGCGAAGCGCAATCTGAAGTATCTGCAGCGCATCCGTTTGATCCCCCAGGAATGAATAAAAACGTGAGACAGCATTACTGTCTCACGTTTTTTCGATCTAAATGTGCCCATTCGTCTGGCTGCGGTACTCTTTTGGCTTGACACCGGTAACTTTTTTGAAGATTTTGGAAAAATACACCGGATCGTAGATTCCCACAGCCTCTGCAATTTCATAAGCCTTTTTATCCGTGGTCTGCAGCAGCAGTTTTGCCTGCTCTATACGGGTATTGAGAATATAAGTGCTGAAGTTTTCCCCCATCTCGCGTTTAAAGAGTTTGCTGAAATAGCTGGGACTCAGATGTACCTGCGCCGCCAGCAGATCCAGAGAAAGGTTCATGCTGTAATTCTCATCAATGTATTGCTTGACCTCATAGATGATGCTGTCGATATTATCCGGCGTTCTGCCGACACGTAGCAGCGTCTCCCGTACTACTGTCCGCAATTCAGTCTCCAGTTCAGCCGGCGTTTCGCAGTGCAGGGCTGCGTAGTCCTCCGGTAAGCTGCCATCGGAAAGGTTATGGCTCAAAAGCAGACTTGTGCAGAAGCTGTGCAGCAGCCTGCCAATCTGCTGCATCCCGGAAAAGGGAATTTTTGCCTGATGCATACAGGTAAAGAGTTCCTCGAGATTTTTGGCCGCCGCATCCCGGCTACGGTTTTCCAAAGCGCTTTCTACCAGCCGGAGTCTTTCCAGCAGATCCTTCGCCGTATTTTCGGAGAACTTCGGCAGATCCTCGCTCCGCATAACAGAGGGCTGGCTGCTGTATAGGGTGAATTGCTGGGCATCATCTGCCTCGCTTGCCGCCACGGAGAGATGCAGTGAATTCTGATGGTGACGGCTGATGCCAATCGTCAGCACGAAGTCCGTATTCCGGTCCACCTCTTCCACCGCCTGCACGCAGATAGACTGAGGGTCTTGCCCGGTCTCCATTTGCAAAACAGCATAGCAGCAGTTATCACTGCGGGAAATCAGATAAAGTTTTCTTTCCCCGGCACAGGCACATAGGATCCGCTGGGCTTCTTGCAGCATGGCACATACATCGCCAGTTTCTTCACGGGAAAGCACGTGCATACTGAGGACATAGTAATTGTCCAGCTGAATATGAAGCGCATTAAGCCGTGTCAGTGTGTACAGCAGAGAGTGACGATTATGAAAAATCATTTCTCCCAAAAGCAGCTGCTGTTCCAACAACAGGTTTCGCTGCTCCGCCGCGGCACTGCCGTCTTTTTCCAGCAGACGGCAGGCTTTGTTCAATGCTTCCGTCAGCGCATCCTCCGTTGTGGGTTTGAGCACGAAGGCCGCCACCTGATACTGAATGGCCTGCTGGGCATATTCAAAATCCGGAAAGCCTGTCAGCAGAATGATCTGCGTCCGCGGGCAGTGTTCACGCACCCAGGCGCACAGCTGCAAGCCGTCCATTTCCGGCATGCGGATGTCCGTAATCAATATGTCAGGCGCTTGTTCCCGGATCTGACGGACTGCATCTATACCATCCCTGGCTACTGCCGATATTTGGCAGTCACAGCTGCGCCAATCAATAAGCTTCATCAGTCCCTTGGGGATGATCGGCTCATTATCCACCAGCATAACAGAATACATCATCACATCTCCTTGTCTATCGGCAATGCCAGCATGATCTGTGTTCCAGATCCCGGATGGGACCGAATGGTAAGGGAGGCCTGATCGCCGTAAAGCAGATTCAGCCGCCGCAGAATATTAGGCAAAGCAATATGATTGTGCCGTCCGGCCTCCTGCGCTTTCTCCAGATCCACTTCCGCCGGATCAAATCCTACGCCGTCATCCTCCACTCGAACGCAGACGCTGCTGTCCTCTTCCCATAACCGTACCATGACGCTGCCAAGCCCCCGCCGCGGCTCAAGACCGTGGACCACAGCATTTTCCACAAGAGGCTGAATCGTCAGCCTTGGTACGAGGCAGTGTAAAATATCCTCATCCTCATAATCGACAGAAAAGTGCAGATTCGCCGCTCCGAAACGGCTCTGCTGCAGATCCATGTAATAGCGGACATAGTCAAGTTCTTGGGCGAAGGTGATCTTCTGGCTTCCTCCGCCGGCACCCATGTTGCCCCGCAAAAGCTGAGCCAGATCCGTAACCATACGGGAAAGGTCCTTTAAACCCGCTTCCACGCAGCGCATATGGATCGTTTCCAGGACATTGAATACAAAATGAGGATTGATCTGAGCTGCCAAAAGTCTGGATTCACTTTCGCGCAGCGCAATACCCTTTTGATAAGTTTCCTCAAAAGCAGCGTCCAAATGATCGGCCATGGCATTGAAGGCCTCTTCCAACACCGCAAGCTCCCGACAGTTACTGCAGGGCATTCTTGCCGTATAATCCGATGCAGCCATGCGCCGCAGCGCCGTTTCCATATCCCGCAAAGGCCGCATTACCAGATAATACCCCAGCGAGGCAGCGGCTGTCGTCAGTAACAGGATCAGAATACAGGACACAAAAAAAATCAGATTTGTACTCCATACCTGGTTGTAAATTGCTGCTGCCGGAACAAACACATCCATTTGCATCTGGCAGCCTTGGATCTGTCTGCTGACATGGTAGTAGCGGTCTCGGCTGTGGCCTGTACCCAATCGTGAAAAGCTCTCCATATTCGAATCTGCGATCACTCTGTCCGCAGTTTCCGGTTCATCTCCCAGAGTGTAAAGCGGTTCGCCGTCTGTGTTGCTGAGAATCAGGCAGGTGCCGGGATACAGTTCCATCAACCCATCCGCATTGACCATAGAACTCACATCCAGTTCCATCACCAGCTTGCCCAAGTGCGCCATGGTGTCAATGTTTTTATAATCCAGCAGAAAATACACCATATTCTCCGGCGCACCGGGAATCTGAAACAGCGTTTTGGCCGAGGACAGTTCCAGACTCTGGTTACAGATGTTCTCCATGCGGCGTTGTTCCTGCGCATAGCCCCCCTTGGCGGAATAAAAGGTGTACTGACCGTCGTCCCGAAAAAGATAAATACTGCTCAGCACATTACGGCTCCAGGCGGATTGATAGGCTGTTACGCTGCCTACCATCTGTTCCAAGGCGCCACGTCCCATACTGCTCAGATAAAATTCTGTTCTCTGCATGTTCTTTTGCAGCATAGGGTCTCCCAGCGCGCTGAAGGCCACCTCTCGAGCCAATTCCATAGAGTTTTTCACGGAGGAATTGGTCTGATCGATGTAAAAGCCTACATTTGCCTGTGCCTGTGTTTCCATTCGCTCCGGAACTGTGCGGAAAAACACCAAGAATGTCAGAATAGACGGTGCTAAAATCGTAATCGTTACAATGGTCAGTAACCGCAGCAACAAGGATTTCTGCCGTTTCATGTTTCATTCACCTCTCCGATGTTCCCGCGTTTCTCGTTTTGTCTAAAACAATATAGCAGATATCTGCTGGTGAGGCAAGTCGCTGCAAATTGATCGAGCTTTAAGGATAAATAAAATTTCATCGTTTTTAATAATAAATTTTAGTAGTTTTCGCTGGCAGCACAGCATTTTATCCTGTCAGAACAGATTTGCCTAAGAATCAGGACAAAAGAATCTTATTACTTTTCACAGACGATATGGTACAATGTGAATTACAAAGAGGCTTGTACTGCGCGCCTCTCATATAAAAGGAGGAAAAAGTATGAAAAGAATGTTCGCCTGCCTTCTCTCCCTTGCGATGCTGCTGGCCCTTATTGGCTGCGGTGGGTCATCTTCCCAACCCTCCAACAGTGAGGACAGTGCTTCCAGCAAAGAAATCGTGATCAAATATCCCACCTTTCAGGTCGGTGCCAACACGGCAGCTCCTGTTGTTGCCAAGTTGGTAGAAGAATTCAACGCCGAATATGCCGGTAAGTACCGCATTGAGGTGGAAGATGTTCCTGGCGATGCCAACTATGCCGATAAAATCAAAGTCATGATTTCCTCCGGGGAGTTGCCTCCTGTGGTTTACGGCGGCGGCTATAAGCTGCTGGATCTGGCACTGCAGGCTGATCTGGTTGTGGATCTGACCGATGCCGTTAACGCTGACCCGGAGTGGAAGGCCATGTACAACGAGACTTGGGAATCCACAGACTGCCGTGACGGCAGAATATACGCATCTTCTTCCGAGGGACAGTTGATCGGTTATTACTATAATAAGGAACTGTTTAATCAGGCTGGTATCAAGCCCGCTGAAACCTGGGAGGAATTCTTCGACAACTGCGATCGTCTTCTGGCCGCTGGCATCACGCCGCTGGCCATGGATACCGCCGACGGCGCTTGGTGCACACAGCTTCTGCTCGGCGCCATGATCGCTGGCAGCGGCGATGAAGGTCTTGAGTTCATGAACACTTCTTATCCCACCAACTATAACATTCCCAGCGTGGTGGATGCCATTGCCAAGATTCAGAAGCTTTATCAAACCTGCACGACCTTGGATGCCAACGGCGGCGCTTATGAGAATGCAGCCAATAACTTCTTCTCCGAAAACGTGGCTATGATCTGCAATGGCCCCTGGATGATTGGCGATTTCTCTGATACCTCCAAAACCACTGAGGGCTTTTCCGATAAGGTTGGTGTTGCGACCTATCCCGGTGGATTTGTCTATGATGCCCCTATTGAGGGTATGTTCGTTACCAAGCAGTCTGATCCTGCTCTTGAAGAGGCTGGTATTGCCATGGTGAAGTTCTTCACCAGCCCCAAGGCCCAGCAGACTGCTCTGGAAACGCAGGGCATGGTTCCCGCCGGTGCCACCGTGGAAATCACCCAGACCGCACTGGACGCGTTTCCCCTGTTGGCTGACTTCCTGGAGCAGGCTTCCGTCTGCGAAAAGCGCGGCAACACTTTGACCGGCCTGATGGTCCCCGGTTTGGAGGATACTTTCAGTGCTGAACTGCCCAACTTGGCTTCCGGTGCTGATACGCCCGAGCAGTTCTGTCAGGTTCTGACGGACTTTGCCACCGCCAACCCTGTGACCTGATCTGCTACAACTTCGCGGAGCGGGCTGCCGAATGTAGTTCGGCAGCCCGCTTCCCCCCACATTCTACCGACTTACCGCCTCCAAGGAGATGGACCATGAAACAACGAAACACCGGGTGGATCGCTCTATTTTTGGCCCCCACCTGTATTATTTTCCTATTGATCTTTGCAATCCCGCTGGTCATGGTTTTCGCAACGTCCCTATTTGACTATCGTTTGCTACCACGGACCTTTGAGTTCATCGGTTTCAGTAACTTTATAAAACTTTTTACACAGGATGCCAAATTTCTGCCGGTATTGAAGAACACAGTGGTTTGGATCGCCATTCACTGCGTCCTCCATGTGGCGCTTGGCACCGTTCTGGCATTTATTCTGTACAAAAAGCCCCATGGCTGGAAATTTGTCCGCGTGACCTACATGATTCCGAATATTATCTCTCAGTCCGCTATCGCCATGATCTTTTTGAATCTGTACAATGCGCAGTACGGCGCTTTGAACTCTCTTCTCAAGGCAATCGGTCTGGAACACTTACAGCATAACTGGCTATTCGACACGGCTACCGCTTTCCCGGCTGTAACGATGACATGGTTCATCTTTGCTGGCTATACCACCACATTGGTGTTGGCCCAGTGCCTGAGCACGGACGAAAGCATTATTGAAGCCGCTAAAATCGACGGCGCCACCAGTTTTCAGATCGACCGGCTGGTAATGTTTCCCCTGGTCAAACGCATGATCGGCACTACGGTCATCATGGCTGCTACATATATGCTCCAGATGTTCTCCATGATCTATATCACCACCGGCGGCGGCCCTGGCGTTTCCACTGCCAACTTGCCGCTGTACCTGTACACCACCGTGAAAGCCAATAACTACGGTTACGCCAACTCCATCGGCGTTGTCATCATCATTGTGGGCTTTATCACCATGACGCTGATTAACCGTTTGTTCGGTATGAATAAAGAGGACTGATCATGACACATTTTAAGCTAAGCCCCAAGCAGAAGGCTGCCCGCGTTTTTTCCTATCTCTTTATGGCGCTCTGCGTCCTCGTGGCGCTATTCCCCATCGTTTGGGTGGTGCTGTCCTCCTTCAAAACCAACCGTGAAATCCTCTCTAACGGTTTGCAGCTGCCCAGCACTTTCAGTTTCTCCGGCTATAAGCAGGCTTTGGAGATGGCTCCTATTTTGAAATTCTTCGTCAATAGTCTTATTGTCTCATTCGCCAGTACGGCTTTGAATGTTTTCATTCTGGCGATGGCGGGATATGTATTCGCTAAGAAAAAATTCCGCTTCAAAAATCTCATATTCGGGATCCTGTCCCTTTCCATGGTGATCCCATCCACCGCGCTCATGAGTCCCGTGTACACGGTAATCACCAAGCTACACCTGTATGACACCAAGATGGCGCTTATTCTGGTCTATACCGCATTGAACATGCCCATTTCCCTGATGATCCTGCGTTCAGCCTTCGCCGCTATTCCCACGGAATTGGAAGAAGCAGCCTATATTGACGGAGCCGGTTTTTTCCGCACGTTCTGGCAGGTGATGATGCCCTGTGCTAAAGGTGGTCTGGCCAGCGCGGCAGTATTGGCTTTTCTTGGGAGCTGGAACGAGTTTACATTTGCCCTGCTGCTCACCAGTTCTACCAGTACGCGAACGCTGCCGCTGTCGCTGAGCTACTTCACCTCTCAGTTCAGCTTCAATTACACCGCTATGTTCGCGGCGATTACCATTGCGGTCCTACCCAGCATCATCGTATTCTCCATATTCCAGGAGCAGGTATGCTCCAGCCTGACCGCCGGCTCTGTAAAGGGTTGAGATCGTTAAACTCCAAGGTACGCCGCTCGGTCTGCTATCCGCAGAACCGGTCCCGCAAAACAGCTGATCCGTCAACTGTCTGACCATAATTATTAAAAAGGGATATGCACCGTGAACGGTGCATATCCGTAAGCGTAAAATCTAACCACGTATAAAAGGCCGCCATCTCAAGGAGCTTTTGCTCACTGAGATGGCGGTCATCTATTTTTGCGGCATATAGCATTCTTCCGGAGCGCTCGCGGGAAGCAGCTTTTCAGCCCATGCCTCATCTGTTTCGCTTAGACCCGGCGCATTTTGCAGGAGCCAGAGCAGATATTGGTACGGGTCCAAGTCGTTTTCCTTCGCCGTTTCGTAATGGGAAGAGGACATAATTCCGCCCCATAACAAAGGGCTTTATGCTGCGCTCGGCACGGTTGTTGCTCAGTTCCAGACGGCCATCTTCCAGATATCGAACGAGATATGGCCATTGTTCTTTCAGGTAGTGCAGTGCTTTGCCAAGTGCGGATTTCGGCGCTGTCCGGGGGATCAGATCATTTGCCCATGCCAATAAAGCGTCTAAAACAGGCTTAGCCTGCTCCAGCCGCTTGGTATAGCGTTCTTCCGGTTTAATTTCGCAAATGACTGTTCCAACTGGAACAGCTTCGCAAAATAGCACAGCGCCTCTGTTGCCCTGAAGGTTTGCTGCTGTTCCTTGGGCAATGCGGTCAGTGCCTCATCAAATTTACGTCGGGCATGAGCTGCGCAGCCCACCACTCGGATGCGTTCCGGCAGCTTGCGGTATCCTTGATATTCTCTCATTTTTACGGGAAACCTTCAATCCGCCGCTACACTTGACGCTTACTTTGCAGAACGGCAAATCGTTTTAATCCCTCCGTTTATTCCTTGAAGCGGCGCACACCCAGCCAGATCAAGCAGACTTGGATCGGAGTGGAGAAAATGGAGTGCTGCAAAGCATTCCTTGCAGTTTACGTGAGAATCCGCTATGATAAAGAGAATATTTGCGGAGTGGGAGTGTTTCTCACTTCAGGAGATCCGGGGGGTAAATAACATGAAGTGGTATATGATCGGTAATACGCTGGAGCCGCTTGACCATACGCCGGAGCAGGCCGGAGCAGCGATGGTTCTGCTCAACTCAGAGGAGCTGGTACATGAAACGGCGCTGCCAGGGCTTGACAATGTGCTGTGCCATACGCCCAGCGGCAGAGATGCCCATGTCTGCAAAGCCGAGGCCCGCTCCGGCTGCCTGAGCGGAACGTTGGCTCTGCCGCTTGTCCGCAGGGACGGCGCTCGTCTCCGCTGCGGCTATCTTGTGACACAGGAACGGGTGGTGCTGGTGGATGACGGCGAGATGATTGAGCCGTATATCAGGCATATTGTGAAAGAAAAGCGTCTGATGGAACACAGCGTGGGGCGATTTCTCTACAATTTCTTTGAACTGCTGATTGGCAAGGATCTGCACCGGCTGGAGGAAATTGAGGATCATGCCGAAGCGCTGGAGGAACGGGTGCTGGCAGGTACTCTTGATGATTTCAGCGCGCCTATGAGTGCATTGCGCAAAGAAACAATGGCGTGGTATCGCTACTATTCCCAGCTTGACGACGTAGCCTGTGAATTGCGGGAAAATGAAAATGGCTTCTTCACCGAGGAGGAGTGCGGACTTTTCCATCTTTTTGAAGAGCGCGTGATCCGGCTGCGGGAGGAATCCCAGCTTTTGCGTGAATACTGTACGCAAATCCAATCGCTTTTTCAGTCGGAAATTGATATCCGTCAGAATCGCATTATGCAGATTTTGACGATCGTAACGACGATTTTCCTGCCTTTGTCGCTGATTGCCGGCTGGTACGGGATGAACTTTTCGGGGATGCCGGAGCTGCATTGGCGATATGGATACCCGGCGATCATTGCGGTGAGCGCTGCGATCGTTGCGCTGAGTCTGTGGATCTGCAAGAAGAAAAAATTCTGGTAGCGGTTGTTCCTGTAGAACAGAGATATCCATGCCCGCCTGTGCTTCCATCTATACAATAGACTATGTCCCTCCGTAAGAGACAGGTTTACTGCCACTCATGGAGGGAACATAGCATAAATGTGCATCAGACGTTTATTTTTACAATGACATTTCCAGCGTGGTCAACATCGCCCACTGTGCGGATGGCCTGTTCTCATTCAACCAGCGGAAACTCATGGGTGATGATGCGCTCCAAATCCCACTTGCCGCAGGACATGATCTCCTGCACATCCCGCACATCCTCCGGCATATAGCCGCCGGAGCCGATCATGCTCTGCTGGGCGTAGGTCATGTGGAGTAAATCAATGGTGCGGGGCTTGCTGTTGACCGCCACGGAGACAAAGCGGCTCTCAATTTTTCCGAGACGCAGAAAATCGTTCAGAATACTCTCTGCTCCGGCGGCGTCCAACCAGCAGTCGATATCTGCCGTCGGCCCGCTCAGGGACGGCGCTGTTCCGAAATAGGCAGCTGCTCTGGCAGCAAAGTCCTCTGCCGCCGGATTGCAGACAGCAAAGCCCAGCTCCTCCGCCAGCTTCAGCCGGAAATCGGAATGGTCACAGAGCATGACCTTCTCCATGCCGAAGTGTTTGAGGGCAACCGAAGCAGCAATGCCGATGGTTCCGGCACGCTTCGGATCGTCTTTCACGCAGCGGGAATATGATCGAGTAAAACGTATAGAGTGCCGACAGATAGATGATATAGCCTGGATAGGAAAAACCGGAGTCCGTTCGCACCATCAGCACGATCATGCCGCCCATGGGGATATTCAGCAGAAACAGCAGCCATGCCGTTGTATGATTGCATCGGCGTTCCAATTCCGGAGTGCGACGGCGATAGCAAACGATCAGATATGCCCGCAGACCTCCCAGTACCAGATAATAGACCGCCATGGAGAGAAACCATACCGAGGCATAGCGGATGGCAGCCATGACGCGGAACACCACATAGAAAAGGTTGACCGCAATCCCCTGATAGATGCTGATGCTTCCGCGAAAAGCAAGGTCTTTGAAGTAGTGTCCCGTAATAGGAGATGCAGCAGCTTTTGCAGGAGCTTCCTCGCCCGTCCCACGGCTTACTGTTCGCTGATCTCTTTGGCCAGCTCCATGATCTCATAGGCATATTTCTGCTTGCCCTGCGCCAGCAGCTTTTTGCAGATGGGATAGTTGATGCCCATGCCCAGCAGTCCAATAATGCCCGCGATGACGCCGAGAACGAACATGGCTGTCGCTCCGCTGCCGATGACCTTCATGGAAAGGCACATCCCCTCGCCTGCCACCAGTGCGGTAATGATGCCGAAGGTGTAGGCGAAAATCGTGGCGGGGAGCGTGGCTTTGTTATCCAGCTTGTGGAGGGCCACCACCTTTGAGGTGTCCTTGGGGGCATACTCGTTGGCAAGCTGTTCTGCGTAAATCTTATCGGTATTCATGACTTGTTGCCTCCTTCATTTGATGGCTTTATGATACCAGTCGGGGAGCAAAAGCGGAACAATACGGAGGGCGGTTCGTATCGAGTTCGGATGAGGATC
>ENA-UEQP01001985-UEQP01001985.1-human-gut-metagenome-genome-assembly--contig:-NODE-1985-length-16754-cov-4.298975_pt1 | contig 16754 bp, 15 predicted proteins | sample MGYA00242951_ERZ507951 | MGnify/ENA primary metagenome ERZ507951 (study PRJEB26167, sample SAMN06115539) | human gut metagenome | host: Homo sapiens | place: China:Shanxi | collected 2015-11-18...
GCAAAGTTAAGGGACATATACAAATGCAAGTAGTTAATGTTTGAAATCGGATCGTAATCAAGTCTTTGTTTTTAAGGTAATTTAATGATAAACGAATAAACCTTTCAAGGCTTAGAATTGTCTTATATATACATAGGCAAATAATAGTGTTTAGTTATTTAAGGTTATATGAGAAACATTAGGTTATTCTTTTTTGTAGGGATTGTTCTTTTTTTCGGGGGACAATCCCTTTATTCCCAAAGTAAGAAGGAAAGGGAAGAACAGAAAGCAAAAGAAATAAAGGAAATGATAGAAAACGGCCGGTTTACGATCGAGGTAGATCGGGCGTTACCAATGGGAGGACGTACGGTTCATCTGACGACTCCTTATTCTCTTGAAATGCGCGGTGATTCGGCGATTTCTTATCTGCCTTATTTCGGTAGGGCATATTCTTTACCGTATGGTGGAGGTGACGGGATGCGTTTTGAAGAATCAATTACCGATTATCAATCAACCTTCGATAAGAAGGGAACCGCTCGAATTAAATTCGTAGCCCGTACCAAAGAAGATACTTTCCGTTTCGATGTGCAAGTATTTTCAAATGGTTCCGCGATCATAAGCGTAACGCCGACTAATAGGCAGAATATCACATACCAGGGAGAACTGGCTCCGAAGAAGGAGGATTGAGCAGACGCCCCTGCCGCGCATTTCGTTCTGAAATACGTTTATTTACCTTGGCTGTAAATTCAAAATTCTTAAGCCCCCAATCTGGTGCAATCAGCAACTCTTTAGGGGATTGTGATACGAACCTCTCTACGACAATAGAGGGGTTTAATCGTTCTATGAAGTCAATGACCAAGTCGATGTATTCATCGGCGGTATAGAGATGAAACTGTTCGGGGTGTTCCGCCTGTTCCCTAGCCATGCGCGTGCCTCGGATAAGTTGCAACTGGTGAAGCTTCAGTGTTGTGAGCGGAAGGGCGGACAGGATGTCGGCATGGTGTAATATCTCTTCCCTGCTTTCTCCCGGAAGGCCTAAGATCAAGTGGGCTCCCGTGTATATGTTCCGGGCCGCTGTGCGGCGGATGGCCTCTTCCGATTCGGCATGTGTATGTCCCCGGTTGATACGGGTTAAAGTACGGTCCAGCGTGCTCTCCAGGCCATATTCGATCATCACGAACTTCTTTTGGGATAAAGTGGAGAAATAATCCAATAGCGTGTTCGGCATACAGTCCGGGCGTGTACCGACGATCAGTCCGACGACATCCGGACAGGCGAGTGCTTCTTCATATTTAGAAATCAACGAATCCAGTTCGTCATACGTGTTTGTATAGGCTTGGAAATAGGCCAGATATTTCATCTCCGGATATTTGCGGGAGAAAAAGCGAACTCCCTCTTCCAGTTGTTCCGTTACACTTTTTTCTGTATGGCAATATTCCGGGCTGAACGTCTGATTGTTGCAGTAGGTACAACCGCCGAAACCTTTCGTCCCGTCGCGGTTCGGACAGGTAAAGCCGGCATTGATTGATATCTTTTGCACTTTATAAGGAAATAGTTCCCGCAGGAAATCTCCGAATTCACGATATGGTTTGCTGTTTTCCATAGGGGCAAAGATAATAAATCCGCAAGAATGTAGTAACTTTGCAATCCGTTCTAACTGAAATATTAAGATAAAAATAGAATCATACATGAAACGATTAGGGTTTGGTGCTTTACTTTCGTTCTTGCTGGTTGGGAGTCTGGCAGCCCAGAATGGGAGCAAACGTGTCGATTTAAAAGAAATTACAGACGGTCAGTTCCGCCAGGTTACTAATATTGGAGAAATGCGTTCTATGCCTGATGGCGAGCATTATACGGCTATGAATGATGCTCGCAACATGATTATAAAGTATTCTTATCGTACTGGAAATTCGGTCGATACTTTATTCAATACAGAGAAAGCGCGTGAGTGTACGTTTGACAAGTTCGACGGATACACGATTAGCAGTACCGGACACCATATTCTTGTATGGCGCGATACGGAACCGATCTATCGCCGTTCATTCAAGGCGAATGTGTATGACTACGATGTGCGCCGTAATTATGTGAAACCGATTTCAGATTCGAAAGGCAAGCAGATGATTCCGACATTCTCGCCGGACGGGAGGATGGTCGCTTATGTAAGTGACAATAATATATGGATTCGTAAATTCGATTATGATACAGAGGTCCAGGTGACGAAAGACGGTGAAATGAATAAAATCCTGAATGGCATTACCGATTGGGTCTATGAAGAAGAGTTTGCCGTAACGAACCTGATGGCTTGGTCTCCGAACAGCGAGCAGCTGGCTTTTGTGCGTTTCGACGAATCGGAAGTTCCCGAATATTCGATGCAGATGTTCGGAGAGGGATTATATCCCGGCTATTATAATTATAAATATCCGAAGGCTGGCGAGAAGAATTCGAAAGTTACGTTGCATTCTTATGACGTGACGACGAAGGATACAAAAGAATTGAAAGTTCCGGTAGAAGCGGACAGCTATATTCCGCGGATTGTTTTTACGAATAATGACGATCAGTTGGCTGTGATGACCTTGAACCGTCATCAGAATGTTTTCAATATGTATTATGCGAATCCGAAAAGCGGTGTTTTCCGTTTGATCCTGCGTGATGAAAATAAGGCTTATGTCGATTCGGAATGGTTGAACTCCATCCATTTCTATGCGAACAGTTTCTCATATGTAAACGAACAGGATGGTTATGCGCATATTTATCTGTATTCTCCTACGGGTGTCATGCAGCGCCAGGTGACGAAGGGCAATTGGGATGTGACTGCGTTTCTGGGTTATGATGAAGCGACAAAGACGGTCTATTATGAATCGGCCGAAGAAAGTCCGATCCGGCGTGCTATATATAAAATCGATGCGAAAGGAGTAAAGACGAAACTTTCCACACAGGAAGGAACGAATAATGCCACATTCAGCGATAACTTCGCTTATTATGTAAATCAATATTCAAATGCAAATACGCCGGTTAAAATCACCGTAAACGAGACGAAGTCGAATAAAGTCCTGCGTGTCCTGCAGGATAATGCCCGTTTAGTCGATAAGCTGGCTGGCTATTCATATGCCGAGAAAGAATTTATCAAAGTGCGTACAACTTCCGATTATGAACTGAATGCATGGATCGTGAAGCCGGTCGATTTCGACGAGTCGAAAAAATATCCGGTTCTGATGTTCCAGTACAGTGGCCCGAACTCCCAGCAGGTATTGGATAAATATAGCTTTGACTGGGAACAATATCTGGCGGCTAACGGGATCATTACGGTTTGTGTGGACGGACGTGGTACAGGAGCCCGCGGAGAAGCCTTCCGTAAATGTACCTATCTGCGGATGGGTGAACTGGAATCCAAGGACCAGGTGGAAGCGGCACAGGCTTTAGGCAAATTGCCGTTTGTCGACAAGAACCGCATGGCTATCTGGGGATGGAGCTTCGGCGGTTACAATACGCTGATGGCCATGAGTGTTGGCAATGGAACTTTCAAAGCCGGTATTGCTGTTGCACCTCCTACCGATTGGAAATATTACGATTCTGTCTATACGGAACGTTTCATGCGTACGCCAAAAGAAAATTTTGAAGGGTATGCCGCTACTTCACCGATCCGTCTGGCGAAGGATTTGCAGGGGAAGTTGTTGTTGATTCATGGCACAGCCGACGATAATGTGCATTTCCAGCAGACAATGGATTATGCTGAGAGCTTGGTACAAGCCGGTAAACAGTTTGAAATGCAGGTTTACAAAGACCGTAATCATAGTATTTACGGTGGAAACACCCGCTATCATCTGTATACCAGAATGTCTAACTTTTTATTTGATAATTTGTAACTTATAATGTCAGAACATTTGAGAAAGCCGGATTGGCTAAAAATCCGGCTGGGTGGGAACGAACAGTTCACACGGACAAAAAGCATCGTTGAATCCCACTGTCTGCATACTATCTGCACCAGCGGAAAATGTCCGAATATGGGAGAGTGCTGGAGCAGAGGGACGGCTACCTTTATGATTGCGGGAGATATCTGTACGCGTTCTTGCCGTTTCTGCAATACGTTGACTGGCAAGCCGCTTCCGTTGGACCCGAAGGAGCCTGTGAATGTGGCGGAAAGTATCCGGCTGATGAATTTGAAACATGCGGTCATTACTTCTGTTGACCGGGATGATTTGCCTGATTTGGGTGCGCAGCATTGGGTGGATACGATCCGTACGATAAAAGCGGTTAATCCTGAAACGACAGTAGAGGTCTTAATCCCCGACTTTCAGGGACGGTTGGAACTGGTGGATAAAGTGGTGGCAGCCGCTCCCGAAATAATATCCCATAATATGGAAACCGTTCGCCGTATCAGTCCCGATGTGCGTAGTGCCGCGAAGTACGAAGTGAGCCTTTCCGTGCTTGCGCGTATAGCTGCACAAGGCGTTGTTGCCAAGACCGGTATAATGGTAGGCTTAGGTGAAACAGTCGAGGAAGTTTGCGAATTGATGGATGACGTGCGGGCTGCCGGTGTCTCCGTCTTGACAATCGGGCAATACTTGCAGCCAAGCCGGAAAAATATTCCGGTAAAAGAATATGTTACGCCCGAACAGTTTGAGTCTTATAAATCAATTGCTTTACAAAAAGGGTTCAAAAAGGTGGAGAGCGCTCCGCTGGTCCGTTCCTCTTATCACGCTGAAAAACACGTATGATGGCGAAAACATTTCTCTGTACAGTTTGTTATGTTATAAAGGGAAAAAAGGTGGAAAGGGTATGAACAAAGTGAAGAGGAGCCTGGATAATCAGGCTATAGGCTTAGTGCCACTGTTGCTGTTTATGTTTTTGGATAATTATTTTTCATATTTGTTATCCTTCATAATCGGCGTTACCTTTTGTTTCGTTTGTATTTTCTTGTTTCAGATCCTGAGTAAGGATAAGGTTTATCAATTTTTGTTGTTACCGGCTGCGACAACATTAGTTCTTTATTCGATTTTTCTTTGCCTTCGGCTTGAACCGGTGTTGTTTATTTATTCTCCGTTGATAACAGAAGTGTTGTTGGTTGTGGTATTGGCGTTTTTGGGGTTTGCCAAGCGGACAATATTGCGGCGGATCCGGACTTCTCAGCATCCGACCTACAAGCGGACATTGATGCGTACTACGTTAAATGAATTCTTTTTTGTCGCCCAGCTCATTCAGAACCTTTATACATTGCATCTGTTCATTATTTTGGTATACAGTATTCTGCCCGAAACGATGCAGAGCGTGCGTATGGAGCGTTTTTTATACAGAGAGCTTGGGATCGTTATCGGAGTATTTTTGATTCTATATGAACAGATAAGGATTTCGATGATGCAAGGCAGCCTTCGGAAAGAAATGTGGTTACCTGTTCTGAACGACGGTGGAAAGGTGATAGGTTGCATAGCTCGATCCGTAAGTCGTTCGTTACCAAAAAAGTATTATCATCCTGTCGTACGTGTGGCTGTTATTTATCAGGGAATGCTTTATCTGGTAAACAGAGGGAAGAAGTCTTTTGTATCTCCTGATACGATCGACTATCCGTTCTACAGCTATGTTTTGTTCCGTCATAGTATAGAAAGTACGGTGCGTGAAACAATGGGTGGCTTGGGTGAAAAAGAAGATGTCATGCCCCGCTTCCTGATTCGGTACACATTTGAGAACGAAAAGGTGAAACATCTGGTGAACTTGTATGTGATGTGTGTGCGTTCAGAAAAGGTCATGGATCAGATCAAACAACCGAACGGAAAGCTCTGGACTTCCAAACAGATTGAAGAAAATCTGGGTTCGGGTGTTTTCAGCGAATATTTTGAACAGGAGTTTGCTTATTTGCAAAACACGGTCCTGCTGGCAGAAAATTTCTGCTGTGCTGGTTGTTAGAATCGATAAGGAGGTATGTCAGAACAAATTACTGTTTACTGAAAGATCGTGATAAAGATGTTTTGACACCTTCTTATCGGTTCCCCAATTCAATAACTTCCAAATCCTTGATCTGTTTCCCGTCTATAACGAAACGTACCAGAGTCCTTATCTGATGAAACCCGCTCTTACCAGCTGCCCCCGGATTTATATACAAACAATTCAAACTTCTGTCGAAAGCGACTTTCAGGATATGCGAATGTCCGGCAATGAAAAGATTAGGGCGGGTGTCGTACAGTTCTTTCCGGATAAGCGGGTTATAACGTCCGGGATAGCCTCCTATATGTGTCATCATCACGTTTACTTCTTCAACTTTGAAATGAGCGACCTGCGGATATTGCAGCCGAAGCGATTGCCCGTCGATGTTGCCATATACGGCACGAAGCGGTTTCAAGGCAGCCAGGCGTGCCGCCAGTGTGTCCGAACCGATATCTCCAGCATGCCAGATCTCGTCACATTCCGAGAAATATTCCATGTACTTGTCGTCCCACCAGGCGTGGGTATCTGAAAGAAGTCCTATTTTAAGCATAACAATTTCTTTTATCCCACAAAAGTATTTATATTTACCGACCGAAGATAATAATACGATGGAGAATTCACATAAATACTTTAAACGTGATATTAGCTGGTTGTCCTTCAACTATCGCGTTTTGCTGGAAGCGGAGGATGAAACGCTCCCTATCTATGAGCGTATCAAGTTCCTGTCGATCTATTCGTCCAATCTCGAAGAGTTTTACGAAATAAGGGTTGCCGAGCACCGGGGAGTAATCATGAAAAAGAACTTCACCGAAGAAAGCGGGGCGGAAGCCGAAGAGACGCTTGCCGAAATCACGGAAGAGGTGAACCGACAGCAGCGCGAATACTATCGCATATTCTCCAAAGTATTGCAGGAATTGAACCGGCAGGATATTTACCTGTATCAGGACAGCCGGCCGGAACCGTTTCATGAAGAATTCGTGCATAACTTTTTCAATGAAGAGGTGTTCCCTTTCCTCTCGCCGGTCATGATACAAGCGGGGGATATCCGTACGTTCATACGCGACCGTCGTCTTTATCTGGTGATCCGGATGGTGAAAAAGAGCAAGCGGATGGCGGAGCCGGATTATGTGCCGGACTATTATTATGCCCTGATGAAAATCCCGTATGCGAAAGTACCTCGTTTTATCGAATTGCCTACGCATGAAGGAAAACACTATATCATGTTTATCGACGATATTATCCGGGCCAATTTGTCCAGTATCTTCCCCGGCTATGTGGTGGAGAGTTGTTATAGCATCAAGATTTCACGGGATGCCGATATTTACCTGGATGACGAGAAAGGCGGGAATATCGTGGAAAACATTCGTAAGAAAGTGAAAAAGCGCAAGATCGGTGCCTTAAGCCGGTTTATGTATGACAGCAATATGCCTGATGATTTCTTGGCGTTTATATGCAATGCTTTTGGTATTACCACAGACGATCTGGTATTGGGAGGACGGTATAACAATTTGCAGGATCTGATCAAACTGCCGAATCCAAGAGGAAAAGAACTGGAGCAGCAGGTCCCGTCTCCCATGCGTGTGCCTTTTCTGGACGAGATGGGCTCTGTCTTCCGGGCGGTGAAAAAACGGGATATCCTGTTGCATTTCCCCTATCAGTCTTTCGACTACCTGATCCGCTTCTTGATGGAGGCGGCTTTTGATCCGAAAGTAGATGAGATCAAAATCACGCAATACCGGGTGGCAGAGAATTCGGCTGTTATCAACACGTTGATCAGCGCTGCTCAGAACGGGAAGAAGGTGACGGTCTTTGTGGAGTTGAAAGCCCGTTTCGACGAAGAAAACAATATGAGTACGGCCGAACGGATGGAGCAGGCGGGTATTCGCATCATCTATAGCATCCCCGGACTGAAAGTACATGCAAAAGTGGCGGTTATTCTGCGGAAAGATACGGAAGACGGCTGCAAACGGCGGGATTTTGCCTATTTGAGTACCGGCAATTTCAATGAAAAAACGGCACGCATCTATTCCGATATGGCGTTGCTGACTTCGAATGCGGAATTGATAACCGATATAAACAAAGTGTTTGCGGTGCTGGAAGGGAAGCTGGCCGGACCGACATTCCGCCATCTGCTGGTCGCCCGCTTCAATATGGTGCCGGAACTGACTCGCATGATCCATCGGGAGATTGAGCACGTGAAGGCCGGACGTAAAGGACGCATCGTGTTGAAGATGAACGGACTGCATGATCAGAATATGATCAATGAATTGTATAACGCAAGCGAGAACGGGGTGGAAATCGACCTGATTGTCCGGGGAATTTGTTGCCTGGTTCCGAACCGTCCGTTCAGTGCGAATATCAAGGTTACTCGTATAGTGGATATGTTTCTGGAACATTCCCGCATCTGGTACTTCTATAATGACGGCGAGGAAGATTTGTTCCTGACTTCCGCCGATTGGATGCGCCGGAACTTGAATCGCCGTATAGAGACGGCTTTTCCGATTCTGAATGCGGAAATCAAGCAATGCATTATAGATATTCTGAAAATACAGTTGCAAGATAATGTGAAAGCCTGTCTGATCGACGAACACCTGCATAACAATTTCAAACGGGATGACAACCCGGTGAAAGTCCGGGCACAGTTGGCTATTTATGAATATCTGAAAAATAAAATGTAGCTGTTATGGATCTTCCTTCTCCGATCTTGAGTAAGGATAATTATGGCAAAAGTCGGTGGACACCTACGACAACCGTAGCCGCTCGCCTATGGCAGGAGTAGATGCCCACCTATGGCAGCCATAGATGAGCACCTACGGCTACCATAGGAAAATATCTGTTGAAAGCCGTTAGAGTTCTCCCGGTCTTTCATCTTCGCCACTGCCACCGCTACTTGGAACCTTGCCGATGTAAAGGGGTGTATATATCAATGTACGGGGAGATTTCAGAAATGTGTTGTTGTTGCTGTAATACGTTTCGATCTCCAGCCGGTATGTCCCATCCGTAAGGCTGGCTGGGACGACCAGTATGACACGCCCCGGATCGTTGATCGTCAGCGAAGCGATCGTTGCCGCCACCGCGTCTGTTTCGACATTGACGAACTTGATGCTTCCGATGCCCGACCCGTCGGCGTTGAGGCTGCGGATCTTCTTGCCCGTGATGTCGATCGTGTTGCCCGGTGTCATGAATCCGTCCGTGCGTCCGGTGGCCGAGTCGGTCACCAGCCCGATGTGTGCGCCGCCTGAGTCGAGCACGTTGCCTGAAAAGACGGGCAGTACCGTTTCCAGTTCCTTGCGGAAGCCAGTCGAGGGGTTGATGTTCACATACGGTTTGTGCTTGGTGCGGTCCACCACGCCGTCCGTCCCGATGAACGAGCCGGGCAGGGCCGGTGCGTAGAGCGTCGAGCCGGTGTTGACGGTGTTGCCCTGGCAGACCGATTCGATGATTTTCTTGTCATACAGGGTGATGACGCCGATGACTGTCTCGCGGTTGTAGGCCGTTTCCTTCACGATGTCGTCGGCGAGGTTGTCGACCGTCTTCGGAAGGAGGGTTTTCACTGTGGCGATGTAGTCGTTCGTCACGTCTTTTGTCAGAAGGTTTTCGGTGAGGTCGAAGAACCATTTGTAGCTTTTTGTAGCCATATTGTTTGTATTTATGTTGAAGGCAAACTTACCTTTTTATATTGGATTATGGCTTTGAATATCAATATATTTATTATGTTGTTCAACACGTAAGCGAAGTGGGAGGCGGTTGATAGGCGTGACATGTGGTCGGGCGGATAGGCGTGACTGCTCCGTCCGGTCGGAATCCCCTGGAAAGTGTCTAATATATTTACACCGCTGTCAAATAATTAGACACTTCTGATGGCCTTGCATTGTTGCAATGTGTTGTATATTATATAATTATGCGTATTGGCATGTTTTTTGCCCTTGTTTCAAGAGTCGTAACTTTAATTAGATGGTATCATGCTTGCACTTTATCTGAAAATCGCTTTCCGCAATATGTGGAAATACAAGACGCAGTCGCTGACCGGTATTTTCGGATTGGCCTTCGGACTTGCCTGTTTCGTCCCGGCGCTCTATTGGTTGCGTTATGAGACGTCGTATGATGGTTTCTATCCTGATGCTGATCGCATTTATCGTGTTTACTCGTTTGACAAACAGGCAGGCAAGACAAACGATATGGTTTCGGGCATTCTGGACCGGGAACTGCATGACCGGTTTCCTGCCATGCAGACCTCTACCGTCTTTTTTATCGATCAAAATGACTGCAAGACCGAAGGGACGCCCTACGTCCGATTGCTTACGCTTTTTACGGACAGTGCTTTTTTAGATGTTTTTCCGCAGACAATCGTGAGTGGCGACGCCTGGCATCCGTTGCAAGTCGCCAATAATATGATCCTGACGGAAACGGTTGCCGTACGTTTGTTCGGGGACGTGGAAAAGGCTGTCGGACAGTCTGTAAAAAGTACAGGCTTGACTCAATATGATCCGCCTTATACCGTTACGGCAGTCATTAAAGATCCTCCAGCCAACACTAATTTGTCGTTTGAGGCTATCCTTTCCCATGAGCAGATAAAGATGCATAAGACCTTTGTGGATGAATCCGGGAAGGCGATATGGAATTTTGCCTCTTTACAGATGTATGCGAAGTTGCCTCCTTATACGGATGTCGGTCGCCTTGCCGGTCAATTGCGTGATTATCCTTCGCGGTCACTGGCGAACGAGAATGTCGAAATACGGATGTTGCCGATAGGAGACGTACGCTACCGGCTGAAGGATGAGGCTCCGTTTACACTGAATTTCATACGTTTGTTCGTTGTCGCCGGAATGTTGTTGCTTTTCAGTGCCTTGTTTAACTTCCTGAATCTGCATCTTGATCTTTTTCGTCAACGCATGCGCGAGTTGCGTCTGAGGGCTGTGAATGGAGCGTCGGGCGGACAGCTTATCGGGCAAATGTTGTTTGAATTGACTTGTGCCATTCTTTTGGCTTTGCTTCCGGCCTGCTATTTGGTGGTGGCTGTCAATCCGGTCTTTTCCGGATTGCTGGGGATTTCGATGGAGATGCCGCGGGTATTAGGGCTTTTTGCCCTCTGCGGAGTAGGAGTGATGCTATTGGTGCTCCTTGTCGGTTCTGTCCTTTTTTGGCAGTTAAGCCGCTTGGCTGTCCGGCCGCGGGCGGAAAGGAAGACGACCGGGCAATTGGGCTTGCAACGCGTAGCCGTTACCTTGCAATTGGCTGTCAGTATCCTGTTTATTGTCGCTGCGTGGGTGGTGATGTTGCAAATGCGTTTCGTCAATCACAAGGATCTGGGCTTCGATCGCAATGGGATTGTCTATCTGTCCGGCATACAGCTTTTTATTAATGAGGATGTGCGGGTGGCCTTATTGAAGGAGCTGGCTTCGATCCCGCAAGTCGGGAATGTGACGGATACCTATTTTACGCCGAAGCACAGTGCGACTCCTTCCGACATAAAAACGGATATCGAGTGGCCGGGGAAGACGCAATCCGAAAAATCGGCATTCTGTGTCGTGCCGACCGACAGCCGGTTTGCCGAAACCTTCAAGGTCAACATGCTTCAAGGGGAGTGGTTGGGTGAAGGCGGAGAGCGTAATGTCGTGCTCAACGAGGAAGCTGTCCGGGCGATGGGGCTTGAGGAGCCGGTGGGCACCGTTATCCGCATGACATTGAATGAGCCGGAAGAATACCGGGTGGTCGGTGTTGTGAAGGATTTCCATCTCTTTTCGCTTCGTAGCCGCATTCTTCCAACGATCTTCTTCCCATCGGTTTATCCGACAAACAGTCTGTATGTCCGTGCTGTGCCGGGGCAGGAGCAAGAGGCGATCCGGCGGATAAACGCAGTGTTGCCCGCGATAGATGCTTCTTTTGTAGATGTTCATCCGGTACGGTTAAGCGAGATGTATGACCGTCTGAATTATTCGGAGCAAGCCGGCTTGAAGATGTTTTCCGTCCTGGCGATCGTTTGCCTGCTGATCTCGTTGTTCGGCATTTATGCCGTAGCCTCAGCCGCCACGCAGCGCCGGCGCAAGGAGGTAGCTGTCCGTAAGGTGGTAGGGGCCAGAGTGGGCGATATCATCCGCATGTTCTTCCGCGAATATACGGTGCAGGTGATGCTTGCCGGCGCGGTCGCGCTCCCGTTGGCTTACATCGCCATGAGCCGTTGGCTGCAAGGGTATGCCTACCGTACGGACATCCCCTGGTGGTTGTTGGCCGGCGTGATAACGGGAGTGGTCGCGGTGGTACTCCTTACCGTGCTGGGGCAAGTGTTGAGGGCGGCCAACAGTAATCCGGCGGAGGTGGTGAAAAGCGAATAGCGTCTATCACAAGCGGCCGTCACATCCCTAAACCTTCATTTCGAATGTCTTCACCTTCTCCGGCACATACCCTGTGCGGATGCGCCATTCCTGCGGGTAGAGGTTGTTGGCACGGTTGCCGAGATGTTTGGCGAAGCCGAGCGGGAAACCTTTATGACAGATCAGGACATAGCCTTTTTCGGTGCTGTCGGGGAGGAGAAGGGCTTCTTTTTTCAGATACCGGATGGCGTCTTCCCAATCGAGGTCAACCGTAGGAAAAGTCTCTCGGCGCAGGGCCGTGCTGAGTGCCAGCTCTTCGGCGGGGATGAAGTCCTTTCCTTTGGCTTCGCCCATGCAGATCCCGGCCGAAAGAATGAGCAGGTGCTCGCGGAGCAGGGGATACACGTCTCGGACGGGTTCGGGGAGCATCCAGAGGGTACTTCCGCTCCATTCGGGTGTGAAGGAGGTGGTGTCCAACAGATAGGCTCTGGCTGCTTCCGGGACGGCAGGAACTGTTTTTCCCTTTTCTTTTTTATTCTTGTTTTTGAACCGGATCTCCTCCGTCTCGCCATCCGCTTTGCGCAGGGCGGCGAGGAAGAAACCTTCGCCCTTGGTCTTGTGCGGGAAGAAACGGTAGACCGGATGGTTATATTTCAATGGGCCGGTGATTTGCCATTCGTCCTTTATGGGGATGGGCAGTGCTTCGGCTCCCAATTCTTCCGTTATATAATGGATATTCTCTTCATCCTCCTCCATGTTGTAGGTGCAGGTACTGTAGATCAGCAGACCACCGGGCTTCAGTGCGTTCCAGACATCGTGGATGATGCGGCGTCCGCGTCCGGCACAGAGTTCGACGTTCGCGATACTCCATTCGCCTGTACTATCGGTGTCTTTGCGGAACATACCTTCGCCGGAACAGGGTACGTCAGCGATGATCACATCAAAGAAATGCGTAAGGCAGCCGATCTCTTTCGGATCATTGTTTGTCACGATGCAATTCGGATTTCCCCACTTGGCGATATTTTCCGCAAGTATATGACTCCGGCTACGGATCACTTCATTGCTGACCAGCAGGCTCCCTTCCGGCAGGCACGCCGCCAGATGGGTCGATTTACCTCCCGGAGCGGCACATAGGTCGAGACATCGGACAGGCGTTTTCACATGACTGCGGATCGCCTGTTCGAGAAACATGGACGACGCTTCCTGTACGTAGTAGGCGCCGGCATGGAAGAGCGGGTCGAAGGTGAACGAAAGCCTTTCGGGCAGGTAATAGCCTGTCTCGCACCAGGCCACCCGTTCGCACGGCGCACCGGTCGTCGACGGAGCAGGAGTGCCTTTCTTCTCGTTGATACGGATACTGACAGGGACATCGGCCTGCAACGCCGCTTCGAAACTGTCGAACTCATTTCCCAGCAATGCGCGGGTACGTGTGATAAAATCTATCGGAAGTGCCATCTCTTTTCGCTTGTTTTCGGCAAAAATACTACTTTTGCGTAAGATTTAAGATTTATGATTTATGATTTATGGCCATGTCGCCTTTTTTATCATGGTCATAAATCATAAATCATAAATCATAAATCATAAATTCATGTCCGCTCTCTATCTCATCCCTGTCACGCTTGGCGACGTCGAACATCGCCGGGTCCTTCCCGAATACAACCGGGAGGTTATCCTTTCCATCCGTCATTTCATTGTCGAAAATGTACGTACGGCACGCCGTTTCCTGAAAAAGACAGAGCCTTCGATCGTGATTGACGATCTTGTCTTTTATGAATTGAACAAGCATACGTCGGCCGAAGCCGTTGCCGCTTATCTGGCTCCTTTGGCGGAAGGCGAGTCGGTCGGTGTGATCTCGGAGGCCGGCTGCCCGGCGGTTGCCGATCCGGGGGCAGATGTGGTGGCTATTGCACAGCGTAAAGGTTACAAGGTGGTTCCGCTGGTCGGCCCTTCTTCGATCCTGATGTCGGTGATGGGTTCCGGTTTTAACGGGCAGAGCTTTGCTTTTCATGGCTATCTGCCAATCGATGCTTCACAGCGTACGAATGCGATCAAGAAGCTGGAAGGGCGCATTTATTCGGAGAACCAGACGCAGTTGTTCATCGAAACGCCTTACCGCAATAATAAATTGGCGGAGGAGTTGATCCGTACGTGCCGTCCTTCGACCAAATTGTGTATTGCTTCGAATATCACTTGCGAAGATGAATATATCCATACGCGTCCTGTTAAAGAATGGGCCGGAAAGGTTCCTGATTTGAGCAAGAAACCGACAATCTTCTTAATATATAAGTAAATGGAAACTTATAAGGCACATGAAACAGTCGTTATCGATCCCGGATGCATGATCGGCGACGGTACACGCATCTGGCATTTTTCCCATATTATGCCGGGATGCTCAATCGGTCGGAATTGCAATATCGGACAGAATGTCGTGATTTCTCCGCAGGTCGTCTTAGGGGATAATGTGAAGGTGCAGAACAATGTTTCCGTTTATACCGGCGTGACTTGCGGGGATGACGTTTTTTTAGGACCCAGCTGCGTTTTTACAAATGTGGTCAATCCCCGCAGTGCCGTTTCCCGTAAAGACCAATATTTGAAAACGTATGTCGGCAAAGGTGCTTCTATCGGTGCGAACGCAACGATCGTTTGCGGTCATACGATCGGCGAATATGCTATGATCGGCGCAGGGGCCGTGGTCACTAAAGATATTCCGCCATACGCTTTGGTTGTCGGCAATCCTTCCCGTCAGATCGGTTGGGTGAGCGAATACGGGCATCGCCTCTCCTTCAATGAAAAAGGTATCGCCACATGCCCGGAAAGCAATCAGCAATACCTGTTAGAGGGGGGCGTCGTGACGCGTATTTCGTAGAGACGAGATCCGCCCGCCTTAATGTCTTTAGCAAGCCTTAAAGCTCATATCCAGCCCCTTGACAGAGTGTGTCAGGGCTCCGACTGAGATATAATCCACACCGCATTCGGCATAATCGCGAAGCGTAGCGAATGTGATGCCACCTGAAGATTCCAGCTCGTAACGTCCGGCAACCATTTCGACGGCTTTCTTCGTATTCTCGATATTGAAGTTGTCCAGCATGATACGGTCGATACCGCCGACACGCATTGCTTCCTGTAACTCGTCGAAGTTACGAACCTCGATTTCAATCTTCAAATCCTTGTTTTTCTCTTTCAGATACTGATGGCAGCGTGTGATGGCCGCTTCGATACCGCCGGCAAAGTCCACATGGTTGTCCTTCAGCAAAATCATATCGAACAACCCGATACGATGGTTGACACCGCCACCGATTTTAACCGCTTCTTTCTCGACCATGCGCAGGCCCGGAGTCGTCTTACGCGTATCTAGCACGCGTGTTTTCGTTCCTTCCAGAGCCTTGACATATTTGCGTGTCGTGGTGGCAATACCGCTCATGCGTTGCATGACGTTGAGCATCAAGCGTTCCGTTTGCAACAAAGACTGTACCTTCCCTTCGACAACGAAAGCGATATCGCCTTTCTTCACTTCGGCTCCGTCATGGATGAATGTCGTCATTTTCAGATCCGGATCGAATGTGTGGAAAATACGTTCAGCCATTTCGACACCGGCCAATACGCCGTCTTCTTTCACGATCAGCTGGCTCTTCCCCATTTCCGTAGCCGGAATGCAACATAAAGTCGTATGGTCGCCATCTCCTATATCTTCTGCGAATGCCAGGCGGATCAGTTCCGCAATCAGTTGTTCTTTTGTCTCTTGTACGTTCATGTTACTGTTGATTTATGATTTATGATTTATATGCGACAAGGTATAAATCATAAGATCTTGTTATTCAATTCTGATAGACTGTATAATCGCTTTGTTTCCTTCTGCACGGTATGTCACGTTTACGCGATATTCACCGGATGAAGTAGGTAGTTTACCGACAAAGAAACCAGTCTCTTTTTTATCAGCATGGTGAACGACTGTGAATCCTGTCGGCTTGTTCCCTCCGAAGAAGGCATTCAGCATTGAAACAGCGTCGTTTGCGTTGCACTTTTTGGATGAACCCGGTAGGGCCATGTCGACTTCCTTGTCCATTGATCCACTGAGCGACGAGACGTTGCCTCTTTTAAAAGCGTTCGATATAGGAACTATGTCGGCAGCCATTACACTCAGAACCGAGAGAACCAATGCCAACGTCAAAAATAATCGTTTCATAAGCTTTCTCCTCTTTTTGTGAGTATTATCGTACAAAGGTATGTATTTTTTCCTGTAATTTAGCACCCTCAATCTCTAAAATGTAAACGAATGAAAATTGCGCTGATTGTGATCGGCAAGACGGATGCCGGCTATTTTGTGGAAGCGATCAATGAGTATAAGAACCGCCTAGTCCATTATATCCCTTTTGAAATGGAAGTGATTCCTGATATTAAGAACGTCAAAAATCTTTCCGAATCCCAACAAAAAGAGAAGGAAGGAGATTTGATTCTGAAAGCATTACAGCCGGGTGACTATTTGGTTTTGTTGGATGAAAAAGGAAAAGAATTTACATCGGTGCAGTTTTCCACCTATATAGAAAGAAA